>JAESFN010000541.1_pt1 | contig 32272 bp, 22 predicted proteins | sample 9269411 | NCBI WGS metagenome assembly JAESFN01 (sample SAMN14505399, study PRJNA617100) | algae metagenome | isolation source: Iphinoe sp. HA4291-MV1 and co-occurring heterotrophs from trail next to... | place: USA: Maunawili Falls, Hawaii | collected 2009-07-25
GCCGAGCGTCTGGAGACGCCTGGCGGCGTGCTTCGGCTTGTCTGCGCTCGTTCTCAGTATGACCCGCACCGATCGTTTCGACTATGAGCTTCCGCCGGACCTCATCGCCCAGGAACCGCTCCTCCAACGGGCCGACGCCCGCCTGCTCGTGGTCGATCGGCAGACCGGCGGGCTGAGCCATCGCCACGTACGCGACCTGCCGGAGCTGATTCGCCCGGCCGACACGCTCGTGCTCAACGACACGCGGGTCGTGCCCGCCCGCCTGCTGGGGCACCGCGCGGCGACCGGTGGGCGGTGGGAAGGGCTATTTCTGCGGGCAGACGGAAACGGCCACTGGTGGCTACTGTGCAAAACCCGCGGCAAGCTGCAGCCGGGCGAGCGGGTGGTCGTGGAATCGCAAGGCACGTCGCCGGTCTCGCTCTATCTGATCTCGCGGCTCCCCTGGGGCGGGTGGCTGGCGCGGCCCGAAACGCACGAGCCGACCATCACTCTGCTCGAGCGACTAGGACGCGTGCCGCTGCCGTGCTACATCCGCGGGGGGCAGATGCTCGAGAGCGACCGCACGCGCTATCAAACCGTGTTCGCGCGCGAGCCGGGGGCCGTCGCCGCGCCAACGGCCGGCTTGCACTTCACGCCGGGGCTGCTCGAGCGGCTGACGCAGCAAGGCGTGGCGCTGTGCAACGTCACGCTGCATGTGGGGCTCGACACCTTTCGGCCGATCGGCGTCGAAGAGATCGAAGCGCATGTGATGCACTCCGAATGGGGCCGACTGACCACCGACGCCGCGGCGCAGCTCGCCGCGCGAAAGGCCGCTGGCGGGCGAATCGTGGCCGTCGGCACCACGAGCGTACGGGTGCTGGAAACGGCGGCCGCCCGCGGAACGCTCGCCGCCTGGGAAGGCGAGACGAACCTGTTCATTCACCCGGGCTATCAGTTCCGCGCGGTCGATGCCCTGCTCACCAACTTCCATTTGCCGCGCTCGACGCTGCTCGTGCTCGTAAGCACGCTCGCCGGCGAAGACCTCATCCGCCGCGCCTATGCGGAAGCGATCCGCGAGCGTTACCGCTTCTATAGCTACGGCGACGCGATGCTGATCGTGTGACAAGCAAAGAAACCTGACCGCCTGCCGCCGTCACGTTATGAAGCACTTGCCTTGCGCATGCGACGAACCGCACCGAGGGCGGCCACGTGAAGAAGAGATAGCGAGGCAAGCAAGCCGGTTGCAGGCTCAGGCGCCGCCGCACTCGCTTTCCAGCCGAAGTTGTCGCGGAGGATGGTGAAATCTGGGCCGTTAACAGCCCCGTCGCCGTTAAAGTCAGCGACTGTGAACGGATCAACTCGACTCCCCAAATGTTTCTTGAAAAGCCCGAAATCCGTCAGGTTCACCACATCATCGCGATTCGCGTCCCCAAGTCTCAAAACATAGGGTGCATCCAGCGTTTCCCAAATGACTCGAAAGACCGGCACCGGACCTTGAGGAACGATTCCTGTATCCACTTCAAAGTACTGAGCGCTGCCCAAAGGCGGGTTGGGGTCCTGAGTGAATCCTTTAACGATGGAGAAAGAACCGTCCTGAATGCGAAAGGAAGGTCCTGCGCCGCCTTCAAAAAGCCTCTCGGAAAAGACCGGAAGTTTAAGGTCGCGAAAGCTAAACCGAGTCCATCCGCCGTCAACTTGCTGCGGTGTTTCAGACGAAGTTGCCACAAGATGTTGGTAGCGTCCGATTGGGCCATTAATACCGCCATCTGGATTAGAGGTCGAGGTATAAATGGAAAGACTCGTTGCTGTGCCGAAAAGATCGACGTATGCGATATACGCCCCTTGGTCACGTAGGCCAAACGACATCAAGTCGTCAAAGGGCACCGACCCAATCGCAGTCGGCGGATGGTTTTTCCACGGCGAGGTGTCGAATAGCTCCCCACCGGAAGCGCTCGACGCCGCCGCCATGAGCACTAATAGAATTGTCGCTCGCATATGACTCTCCTTCGTGCAATTGCGGTCTAGCCGGCCCCCTCTCACGGTAAGCCGCCGCATGGAAAAGAGTCAACGAAATTGCGCCCGACTGGCCAAGTCCGCACCGTACGAAACGGTTCGGGTCCTGTTCAAAGACGTAGGTAGGTCGCACGCGCGCCGATCAATTGACGCTGCACCCACAAAGGCCGCGAACAAGTCCATCGGCAACTGACGCCCCGCGTGACGGCAGCGGGGCCTCACTCGACCTGAAAGGCGAGCGGGCGGCTAGCGCTGCTCCGCCCCATTGAGGCGGGCCGCCGGCGGGATGAGGGCTTGGTCGACCGTGAGGTCGAAGACTACCGAGGGGCCTGCGTTGTCGAGCGGGCCGTGGTCGGCTACGTACTTTTCCAGCAGTTCGAGCTTCCGCGTCACCGAAGGTTCGCTCGCGGAGGCCAACGACGGCGGACGCCCCCACAGGATCTGCGTTTCTCCCGGCGTGAGTACTTCGAATAGCAGCGACGAGGGCTCATGCGACCGCGCGGGGCGAATGCGCTCCAGGTTGAGCGGCTTCCAGCGATCTCCCACGGCGGCCGCGATCTGTGCCGCGCCCAGCACCCGCGCATCGCCCCAAGGCGCGCCGGGCGATCCGGCCGGCAAGTTGTCGATTCCCTCGATCCGCGGATACCCACGGGCATCGACGGGCGAAAAGTCTTCGTGCGGCAGCAGCACGGCGTCGGCGGCCACCGGCAACAAGTTGTCTCCGACCTGCACCATGGCCACGGGTCGGCGATACTCCACCTCGACCTGCATCCACGCAGGGTGCCCCTTGGCAACGCGCAGCACCTTGGCGATCCAGGGATGGACCGAGAACGCCTGAAAGGCCCGCTGGGCGAGATCCTGCGAGAGCAGTGATTGAGGGGTATCGAGCCGGCCGGTGCGGAGCGCTTCGCCGCGGACATCGGAGCGAATCCAAGCCGGCGGCGGAGGCGAAAGGGTCACCTTGTCGGGCGTCAGCAGATAGTCTTGGCTGACGACGATGAGCGGGCTGGCCTTGTGCCAGGCCACGACGCCACCAAAGGCCAAGGCGGCGATGAGCCCCAGGTAAGCCAGCCAGACTCGCGGCCGCCCCTCGGGACTGAAATACAAGCGGCCCAGCGGCGAACGCGGATCTTCCGCAGGTTCCGCGCGCTTGGCAGGCTTCTTCGCAGCAGGCATCGAACGTGGCCCTCCGTGGCCAGCAAGATCGACCTAGTTCGTTCGCTCGCAGGCGAGCCGCTACCAGATTTCGATTTCGGTTTGCAGATCGACTCCCAGGCGCTCGGCCACCCGCGAGTGAACCAGCTCGATCAGTTTTTGCACGTCGGTAGCCGTGGCGCCGGCGTTGGCCACGATGAAGTTCGCATGCCGATCATTGACCTCGGCCTGGCCGACGCGAATTCCCTTGAGCCCGGCTTGATCGATAAGCATGCCGGCGCTCATGCCGCGCGGATTCTTGAAGATGCAGCCGGCCGGCTGATGGCTCAGCGGCTGATTGGCCTTCTTCACGATCCACTGCTTCTGCATCCGCTTGGTCAGCTCTTCCGGATCGTCCTCTTCGAGTTGAAACTGGGCCGAGAGGATGACCAGGTCGTCGAGATTGCTTTGGCGATAGGCGAAGACCAGGTCTTCGCGCTCGCGCTGCTGGATCTCGCCATTGTGGGTGAGCACGGTGGCGCGGCGCGTCCATTGGCCGATGTCTCCGCCGCGGCTGCCGGCGTTCGACCGCAGGGCCCCGCCCACGGTGCCGGGAATGCCAACCAGGGCTTCAAGCCCGCCGAGTCCGGCGCGCACGGCCGTGGCGATCACGTGCCCGAGCTTGGTGCCGCCGCCGGCGTTGACGAAGCCGGGGCCGACGGCCGTCTCACAGAACTCGGGGCTCGTGAGTCGGATCACGACGCCGCGCACGCCCTCGTCGCGAATCAGGATGTTCGAACCGCCGCCTAGCAACCGCACCGGCAGGTTTTCTTCCTTGCAGCGGCGCACGAGGCCCGCGAGCTCTTCCACCGTGTTGGGCTCGGCCAAGTACTCGGCCGGTCCGCCCAGGCGAAACCAGGTGAAGGGCGCCAGGGGCTCGCTCTTCCGGAGAATTTTTTCGAAGCCTTGAAGGGATGGCATGTTGCAGACAGCGGAGTGTGCGGAAACGCAAACGAGCCCTGGGCCTTGCAATGCTTCGGCAGAGGGCGCGCAGGGGCTCTCGATCGCCCGCGGCATTGTCGCGTTTTCCGCTAAATCCGTCTAGCGTGAGTGGGCGATCCAGGCGAAAAGCGTTGACCAAGGCCGGCTGATCGAGCCGACTCGGGCTAGCTGGCCGCCTTTAGCAGCGGGAAAAACTGACCGTCCATCTTTTGCCCCTTGGGCACGGCGGTAACTCCGGTCAGCAGCGGCTCATCGGCGGCGGAGCAAACTCCGTCGCGAAAAGCGTTGATCACCAGCGCCCGTCGCGGGCCGGCCGTGCGGTTGGCCTGCGAGCCATGCACCATGAGCGGGTGATGGAAGGCGCATTCCCCGGCCTTGAGCTCCACCGCCACCGGGTTCTCGAACAGCTTCATCTGCTCGTCTCCCAGCACGTCGCGAATCGCGTCCATGTCGCCGGCGAGACCCGTGACCGGCAGCAGCGGCCAACGATGGCTGCCGGGGATGTATTGTAGGCAGCCGTTATCGCGGGTGGCGTCGTCGAGGCCGATCCAGCAGGTCAGATGGGCCATCGGCTGGGTGCGCGTCCAATACGAATAGTCCTGGTGCCAGGCGACCACGCCGCCGTGCTTGGCCGGCTTGCAGAACAGTTGATCGTGCCAGAAACGCACGCCTCCCGCGAGCAGTTGGCTCGCCGCCATCGTAAAGCGGGGGTTCCAGAGCACGTCGTGAAAGCCTGGCTTGATCCGCCACGCGCCCAGGGCATGGAACAGCACGGTCGAAGGATCGGTCGACTCGTTCGAGTGGTATTCGTACCAGAGTTCGGCGCCGTCGTGACCCGGCCGGGCCAGCTCGGCCAGCTCTTCGCGCAAATCGGCGATCTGCTGCTCGTCGAGCATCCGCACGCCGGCCAAGTAGCCGTTCTCGTTGAAGAACTCGACCTGCTCGTCGGTCAAACGAAACGCTGCCCAGGCGGCGTCGGACTCAGGCTGCGGAAAACGGTTGGTGACCGGACGATCGAACTGCGAAAGGTCGCGCGACATGGCGTGCCCAAAAACGGGAAGGCGGAGGAGGGAAGGTGAAACGCCGATTCTGGGGCCTGCGTGCGCAGGTCGCAAGGGGCAAGACGCGGAGAACGCTTGCTAGGGCTCGGGCCAGCCTTGCTCCCCCACCAGCGGCACAAACCGGCAGGGAGTGAGCGACTCCTTCACCGGCGCTCCGTCGACTTTGCGCAGCACCTCGAGCGTCTGCTCGGCCGCTTCGCCGACGGGCATCACCAGGCGGCCCCCTTCGCGCAGTTGTTCCCACAGAGCAGCGGGAACGTTGCGCCCCGCGGCGGCGACCAAGATGCGGTCATAGGGCGCGTGCTCGGGCCAGCCGAGAGTGCCATCGCCGACGATCAACTTCACGTTTCGATAACCGAGCCGCTCGAGGCGTTCGGTCGCTTGGGCCGAAAGTTCCGCATAGCGTTCGATCGAGACGACCGACCGCGCCAACTCTGCCAACACGGCCGTTTGGTAGCCGCTGCCAGTGCCGATTTCGAGCACCTGATCGTCTCCGGCCATTTCGAGGGCCTGCGACATCAGCGCCACAATGTAGGGCTGGCTGATCGTTTGCCCGCAGTCGATGGAGAGCGCACGATCTTCGTACGCGTGGTGCACGTCGGCGGGGGCCAGGAACTGCTCGCGCGGCACGCTGCTCATCGCCGCTAGCACGTGGCGATCGTGAACGCCCCGCCGACTGTGCTGCCGGCGAATCATGCGAGCACGCTGAGTTTCAAACTCCGGCGTACGGGCGTTCATCGAAGGGCCTGCCGTGGCGCGAGGGCGGCGCTTGGCCATTCTATCGCTATTGGCGCTCAACGGGCCGGTCCACTCGCAGGGGGACCCGTCAGCGAAAACCGTTCCCCACTGCTCCGCCGGGGACGGATAGAGGCTGACCGTTTTCGCGCTAGAAGCTAGAAGTTGTACTGGAACAGCGCATTTACCCGGTCTGCCCGCGCGCTTTCCAGGTCGATGTTGGCCCGTTGCCCCCACACGTATTCCACCCCGAGCGACATGTTGCGCACCGGAATGAACCAAGCGCTCGTGGCCAGATACTTGGCGCCTCGGTAAGTGCTAGCCGGCTGCCCGCCGTTGTTGCCCACGAAGTCTTCGGAATACGTGGTGTTCCAGAGCCACTTGTCGTTGAACCAGTGCTCGTAGCTGGTGCTCCAGCCCACGGTGTAGAGCGTGTCGAAGCTGCCTGTGAGCGGATCGACCTGGCCGTCGAGGCCGAGCGCGGCGGTGTCTTGAATGTAGCGGCCGATGCCCCAGCCACAGGTGTATTGGGCCAGAAGCCGACTGCGCGTCAGCCCATCGGGGTCTTTGTCGCGAACGGGATTCGTCCCCAGGAGCACGGCCCAGGGATGGAACACGGTGCTGCCACTCACGCCCCAGCCGCTCCGCCGCGTGACCTCGCCAAAATCGGGTCGATAGCCGATCGATCTCGCCACGCCTGAGAGCTGGATGTGTCCGCGATCGGCCTCATAGCGGATGTGTGTGGCAACGTCGGGGATGTTTTGAACCGCGGTGCCTTGGCCGTTGGTCGTGATGTCGGAAAAGGGTCCTTCGACGCCCGTGGCCCAGTACCAACCATCGCACCACAGCGGCAGCGTCATCCGCGCACTCGGACGGCGCTGATTCACCAACCCACGGGGACCTGCGAAGTCGACCGTCGACGGCCAGGCATTGCCGTCCATGAACACGGTGTTTTGCTGGCCGAAGCGAAAGTAACCGAAGTCGACGAAGGCGAACCGCAAGCGAAAGGGATTGCCGCCCCCGCCGACCGCCTGATTCGGGCCGTTGAAGAAGTCGCCTTCGATGAACGTGTGGACGTTCCAATCTTTGATGTTCGTCGGCGTCCAGGTCTCGATCGCGAAACGGCTGTAGCGGGCACTGATGTTCTGGTTCTGTCCTACCTGCTGCGGCACCGGAATCGTGTTGGTCACGAAGTCGTCTCGGCTGCCGATCGGATCGAAATCGTAAAGGCCGGTCAGCCGGACGAAGCCGCGGAGGCGGAACGAAGTATTGGTGCCAGGCACGAGAAACGAGCCAGGCATGATGCCGCGGACCACGAACTTCTCGCGATCCTCGGCCGACACGCGGACCGGCGGATCGATGCGCACAAATTCGGGCGCACCGGGCGCGTCTTGAAATTCGCGGGCTTCATAGCCGTAGGGCGCGTAGTCGGCCAGCGGCACTGGCCAAACGCCTGGCAGATCGGAGTCTGCCTCGCGAAGCATCGTTTCGTAAAGGTCGGGCGGGTCTGCGTCGTCCTCGCCGGGAGCGTTCTGAATCGCTTCCGGGTCAGCGTCGGCGGTCGGCGCCGGCGGCGGATCGATGGCCGGCGTCTGTGCTAGCAGCGCGACGGGACTGGCCGGCGAAGCAGCAGGGACTAAATCGACGGTCCCAGTAACCGGCGGGAGCGGCTCCAACACCGGCTCCTGACCGCGCAGCGGAGCGACCGCTAACGAAATCGAAAAAATCGCGGTGAAGAGCAGGCCGGACCGCATGGTGCGATCACCGTTCAAACGGACTGGATGGCTCGGTTCTGGCCGCTGCCAGGTTGCCGCTGCCGTCGTACTATTCGGCAAGATCGGCAAGGTTTGCCAAACGACTGAACGAAAACGCCCCCCAACTTGGAGGCATCATCTCCGAAAGGCCGCTGATGGCGCAAGCAAAAGACCGCGAAGCGCCTGGCGACGCTCCGCGGTCCGCTCAGAGAAAACGTCCCCGTATTCAGCTAGCTACTGTGCGCTCGTCTCGGCAGGACGATTGCTCGTCCGCTGCGCGGCGTTGCCGGCCTGGGGCAACTGCCGCATGACTTGCTCGATCTGGCGAATGTGCTGGTCGGTCGTTTGCAGGCCTTGATCCACCAAGCCCTTGAGCTCGCCCGTGGAATGCCGCTGAGCGACCAGCAGCTTGTCTCGCATGCCCATGTGCTCAACGAACTGCAAAGCCATGAACCAGCGGTCGAACTCGGCGCCTTGCTGCTGGCCCAAGAACTTCTCGGTGCTTTGCAGGCACTGGTCGGCCAATTCACGGTCGAAGCTCACCAAGGGAGAGCTTCCCAAGTCGTAGCGTTGCCAAGCGGCGTGCCGGCCCTGCTGGTCAGCGTTGCCATCGCGCCGCTGTTCGCGATCCGCGTTTTGGTTTTGCTCCGTTTCGCCCGTCCGCTGCGCGACATCCGTCGCGGGGCGATTCTGGGCATTGTCGGCGCGACCCGCCGGATCTCGTTGGGGAGAGAAGGGATTGGCGGCGCCGTCTTGTGACCGTTCCTGTGCGCCTACCAACTTGGCCAACCGCCCAATGAACTGCGTGTGCGCTTGGGTCATCTCCTGGGCGAACTGTTTCACTTCAGGGCTTTGAGCCTTTTCCGCGGCCAATTGGCTCACGGCCACTTCCTTCTGGTTACCAATGAGCAACAGGGCGGCCAAAGTGCGATCGTCGATCTGTCCGCCGGCATGATGGGCTGCATGCCCCGCCTGAGCGTGGGTGCGATCGCGCGCCTGGTCTTGCTGGTCTTGTGCGTTGTCAGCGCGACGAGTGCGATCCGCGGCGTTTTCTTGTGCGTCGTTCTGCGGCCGTGCGTTGTCCGTTTGATTTTGTTGCGCGTTGTCGCGGGCCGAATTCTCAACGGCCGGCGACTGGGCCGTGGCAAAGTTCGCGGCGACCAAGGGGGCAGCGCAGGCGCCCATCAGGCTGAGGCGGCGGATCCAAGAGCGGTTCATTTCAAACTTCCTTTTTCTCGATCTTTCGAAGGCTGGGACGGCGTGGAGGCATGTCCCGTTGGGCGCAGCCGCAAGCGCAACTGATTCGCCATGGTTCGTGCGCTCTTGCGCAGATGAGCCTCGCCCCACCCTGGTCGAGGCCTCGAGCCGCGGCCGCCGCCTGTGCGCCGCACGCTATTTGTTCAGACGGCCGCTCGGGCGACCGCGAGCATCCCCATGAGGGTTATGCGTTCTCGTTTTGTCGCAGCTACTGTGCCCAAGGGTGAACGGAATTCGAGAATGTAAGCCAAGTGCGGAGATGCAAGCGCGGAAATCGATCGGAAGATCCATTAGCGCGGGCACTGCCGCTGAATGTTAGCCAATCAACCGCTCTCGCTGGTCGACAGACGACCAATTGCGGTCGTAGGCAGTGAACGTATATTGCACTCGCTTGGCAGCCCGCGTTTTCACGGCACGTCACTTGCCCTCTTACAGGGTGGTATGCTGTCCCGACTGCACGAGCAGTTCGAGTTTGGTCTCCAGCTAGTTTGATCTCGAAAGACGAAAGGTAGGCGAACCATGGCTGTGTCTCACGATCGACCGATTCGAGCAGGCGTTTTCGAAACGGTGCCCGCCGCCGACGCCGCGGTACGGGCGCTGCTCGACGCCGGCTTTACTGAAGAACAGATCACGGTCGTTTGCTCGAACGAGGCGATCGAAGCCAGGTTTCGCCCGTTCGAACACCAGGACCCGGCCGGTAGCCACACGCCAGCCGCGGCCCTGGCTGGCGGCACGATCGGCGCGGTCATCGGCGGCCTGTCGGCAGCGGTTGCCACGGTTGCGACCGGCGGCGCGGGCTTGCTCGTCTTCGGGGGACTCGCCGCCTGGGCTGGGGGAGTGGTAGGGGGCCTGGCTGGCGCGATGATGACGCGCGGCGTTGAGAAGGAACTGGCCAACTACTACGACCAGTCGGTTCAAGCGGGCAAGATTCTCGTCGCGGCAGAAGCTCCGCATCGCGACGATGTCGCCACGCTCGCGCGGGCCTCGCAAATCTTGGCCGACGCCGGCGCAGAGCCGGTGCCGCTGCGTGAAGGTTGATCTTCGTACGGTAGAGCAGGGCAAGGCGCAGCGCATCGACCGCTCACGTCGAGCGCCATGCACAACTTTTCCCCAATTCACGAGAATCTCACCGTCGGTTCACCGTAGTCGAACAGCGATCTTCCATACTTCCTTCGTAGGCCAAAACCCCACGAAGGAACCAGGACGTCGCCGATGCGAGACTTCGACACGGTGCTGGTCAGCGATCTTCATCTCGGCGCTCGGAATTGCCGCAGCGAGGAGTTCGCGGTGTTCCTCGGCTGGGTCCGCACGCCCCGGCTGATCGTCAACGGCGATCTGTTCGAATGCAGACGCGCCCGCGGACTATCGGCCGCCGACATCGCGGCGCTCAAAGCGCTGCGGTCGTTTGCCCGCGAGAACCATGTCGATTGGCTCCGCGGCAATCACGATCCCACGGCCGACTGGTGCGACGGTCTCGTGGGCTTGGAGATGCAGACCAGTCTGCTGCTCGACGTTGGCTCGCGAACCTACTTGGTCGAGCACGGCGATCGCTGGGACAACTCGCTCCATTGGCCATGGATGATCGTCTCGGCCGCCGAGAGCGTTTATCGCTGGAGCCAGCGAATCGATCGCTCACACCGGCTCGCGCGACGACTCAAGCGTCATTCCAAACGATTCAGTGGCGTCATCAACGCCATGCGAACCGGCGCCCTCTCCGACGTGCGCGCCCGCGGCCTGCACGGCGTCATCCTTGGCCATTCGCATGTCGCGGCCGACGAACGCGAGCAAGGCGTTCACTACCTCAACAGCGGCTGCTGGACCGAGCGCCCCGCCGGCTTCGTGGGCGTGCGGCGTGGTGTGGCCCGCGCGTATGCCTGGGACGCCGGCGCTCAAACGGCGGTCCCGCTGAACGCTTGCGAACAACCGAGCCTTACCCCCTCGACAGTCACCACGCTGGGCGAGTTACAGCCAGCCTAACAACCCCAACCTCCTCGCTCCTTCCGAGCGTGGGAAGGAACGAACCTGCGCCCGAAAGTCGAACGATGTCTCTTGGCGATTCTCTTAGCGCTGTCTGCTTCCGCTTCGTGCATGGCCGGCACCTGGTCTACAACACCTGTTGGGAAGACCCGCGACTCGATCGCGTGGCGCTCGAGCTTGGGCCTGACGACACGGTGGCCATGATCACCTCGGCCGGCTGCAACGCGCTCGACTACGCGCTCGATGGCCCAAGACACATTCACGCTGTGGACATGAACTACCGGCAGAATGCGTTGCTCGAGCTCAAACAGGCCGGCATCCGCAATCTTGAGCATGCCGACTTTTTCGAGCTCTTCGGCCGCGGTCGGCACGCCGAGCATCGCGATGTCTATTCCAAGCTGCGGCGCGACCTTTCGCCTGCCGCGCAGCGCTACTGGGACTCGCACATCGACTTCTTCGCCCAAAACAACGTTCGATCGAGCTTCTACTTCCGCGGCAGCTCCGGCATGTTCGCCTGGCTGATCAATCACTACATCGACCGCGTCGCCAAAGTCCGCGAGGCGATCGAGGCAGCCTTCGCCGCAACCACGCTCGAAGAGCAGCGCGAGATCTACCACGATCGGCTCTGGCCCGCCTTTTGGAAGCGACCGCTGCGCTGGACCGTGGGCCGCGACAGCACACTCTCGTTGCTCGGCGTTCCGCGGGCACAGCGGCAACAGGTCGATCGACACTATGCAGGCGGCATCGTGCGGTTCATCGAAGACTCGCTCGAAGCGGTCTTCGCCTGGCTGCCGCTCAAGGACAACTACTTCTGGCGCGTCTATCTGACCGGCGAGTATGCCCTCGATTGCTGCCCCGAGTATCTCAAGCCGGCAAACTTTGCCCGCTTGAAGCACGGCCTCGTGGATCGCATCACGACGCACACCACGTCGCTGACCGACTTCCTCGAACGGCACAGCGGGCGGATCAGCCGCTACGTACTGCTCGACCACATGGACTGGCTGGCCTCGGCCCATCGCCCGGCGCTCGCTCAGGAATGGCAAGCGATCGTCGATCGCGCGGCCGAGGGCGCGCGAGTGCTCTGGCGAAGCGGCGGCCTGCTGGTCGACTATGTCGATTCGCTCACCGTCCGCGTAGCAAACCAAATGCTGCCGGTCGGACGGTTGCTCAAGTATCACCCGGAACTGGCCGCCGAGCTGCATGCCCGCGATCGAGTGCATACGTATGGCAGCTTTTATATTGCCGATCTCGCCGCGGCTTAGCAGCGAACGAAAGATAGCGATCCGCCCTTGGCGTCGCAGCCGTGGATGTCCCCCCCGTCATTGACGGGGGGCTAATGAGATGTGGACAACGTGATTAGCCCCCGGCGAGTCGCCGGGGGGAAAAGGATCGTTGCGGCTGAGTATCTCGTGAGTCTACAGAAACCCTGCTTGCCCTCGGCTCGAGAACGCTCGCATGTCGCTCGCCGCTGATCTAAAAACACTGGTCCACCTGGCGCTGTCGCCCATCCGAGGGCAGACGCATGCCGAACGGCTCGAGAGCTTTTACGGACGCCAGGCTTCCCGCTACGACGCGTTCCGCGCCCGCCTGTTGCATGGCCGGCAAGAACTCTATGACGCGCTGCCAGTACCCGAAGGCGGGCTGTGGGTCGAACTCGGGGGCGGCACCGGGGCGAATCTGGAACGCCTTGGCCCGAGGCTCGAGAAGCTGCAAAGAGCCTATCTCGTGGATCTCGCGCCGAGCTTGCTCGGCGTGGCCCGCGAACGCATCGCTGAACACAGCTGGAAAAACGTTGAAGCGGTTGAAGCCGACGCGACAACCTTTCGTCCGGCGGAAGGCCCGGCGGACGTCGTCACGTTCTCGTATTCACTAACGATGATCCCGGACTGGTTCCGTGCGATCGATCATGCACTCGATTTGCTTCGTCCTGGCGGGACGTTGGGCGTGGTCGACTTCTACGTCGCCCGCAAGCATCCAGGCGACGAGCGCGCACGCCACTCAGCCACGACGCGTACGCTGTGGCCCTGGTGGTTCGCGCACGACAACGTGTTCCCGAGCGCCGATCACTTGCCGTATCTCGCAAACCGCTGCGAAACGCTGCGGCTCGAAGAAGGCCGCGGCACGGTGCCGTATCTGCCAGGCCTACGGGTGCCCTTCTACTGGTTCGTCGGGCAAAAAAAGTAGGGTGCCGTCAAGCGCAGCGCGGACGCACCAACCGCTGCTTGGCTGACCAGCCGTTCGTCGCTCAATCGTCATCGGCGAGCGGCCAGCGTAAGCTGGCTGACCATCCGTCGCGATCCGCCAGCACGTGCCGATGGTGCGTCCGCGCTGCGCTTGACGCACCCTACAAATCGATCCTATTCGATTTCTTCGTCTTGCTGCCCGCCAGGGTGGAAGGCGTAGCTGGCGAGCGTCTTGCTGAGCGGATCATCGTTGGGGCCGCAGAAGCCCATGTGAATACGGCGCCGCCAACCTTCGGCGTAGGTATAGCGCCCGCTCCAGCCGCCGAGTTCCGCGGCCAACTCCCGGCAGACCGCGAGATACGAGTCGTGCCCTTGGCTTTCATCGAGCCAGCGTTTTTGGCTCTGATGCTCGGCCAGCATGGCGACCTTTTTGTCGAGCACGGATTCGACATCGACATAGATGCCAGGCGTGACCGGCGCGCCGAGCGGGTCGTGGTTGCCGTAAGGCTGAGCATGATAGACCGTGACCGGCTGATCGACCGGCGGCCGCGGCGGGCCGACCGGAAAGTTCGGCATCCCGCGCGAAAACGCGGCCGTCACCGCCAGTTGGCAAGCATGCTCATGATCGAGCATGTAGTCGCTGGGGGCATGTACGAACAGGATCTCCGGCGCCACCTCGCGCATGATCGACGCCAGCCGCACGAGCGTCGGCCGATCGTAGAAGATCTCGAGGTCATGGCAGATCGGCTCGTGAAACACCGCGCCGGCGAGCGCCGCCGCGCGGCGGCCTTCTTCGAGCCGGATCGCGGCCGTGGCTTCGCGGTCATGCTGCGTGCTGCCGCAACAGCCGTCGGCCAGGTTCATGTAGTGCAGCTCGTAGCCCGCCTGCCCCAAGAGCAGGAGCGTTCCTGCCATGAGGAATTCGATGTCGTCGGGATGGGCAGCAACGGCGAAGGCACGGGGCATATTCGGAATGAGTCGAGTTTGGATCCAAGTGAAGTGGCAAGCGCCGACAGACAGCGATCGCTACGGGGTACGCGCCTTACGACAGCTTGGGGGCGTCAGCCGAATATGGTTTGCCCAGCGACGCAACCCCGACCAAATCATCGTCAGTACGAAGACTGTGAGAAAAATCGTGGCGATCGACGCCCAAGTATTCTGCCGCTCGGCCGCCGCCGATAAAGACGCTGGCGGAAACAGCGACCGCTTCGCGCATTCGCGGAGCAGCAAAGCGTCGCCCGTCGCGACGATAAACGCGATCGAGCCGCAAGCGACGGTTTGAAAAGCCAAGGACTTCATGCCTTGATCATAATCTCGCGCCGAGGCTAGCGGCGATTACTTCGTTGCCGACTAACGAGCGCGCTCGTCAATCCGCCAACCGCCTCCACGGCAGCCCAAACGTCTCGGCCACCGCCTGGTTGGTCAGCTCCCCATTCACGGCGTTCACCGCCGCGGTCAGCGCCGGCGACTTCTTCGCCGCCTCCAGGCCGCCGCTGGCCAGCCGCAGCGCCCAGGGCAGCGTAACATTGCAGAGGGCAAAGGTGCTCGTCCGCCCCACGGCCCCCGGCATATTCGTCACGCAGTAGTGCAGCACCTCGTCGACCATGTAGGTCGGCTCGCTGTGCGTCGTCGGCCGACTCGTCTCGACGCAGCCCCCCTGGTCGATCGCCACGTCGATGATCACGCTGCCTGATTTCATCAGCTTGAGCTCGTCGCGCGTGATCAAGCGCGGAGCCTTGGCCCCGGGAATGAGCACCGCGCCAATCACCAGGTCTGCCCGCTCGAGCTGCTCGCGGATCGTGTGGCGGTCGCTGAACAGCACGTCGACGTTGGCCGGCATCACGTCGTCGAGATAGCGCAGCCGGTCCATGTTTACGTCGAGCAGACAGATATCGGCGCCGAAGCCCGCGGCCACCTTGGCGGCGTTCGCTCCTACGACGCCGCCGCCCAGAATCGTGATGTGGGCCGGCGCTACGCCCGGCACTCCCCCCAGCAGAATCCCGCGGCCTTGCTGGGGCCGCTCGAGATACTTGGCCCCCTCTTGAATGCTCATCCGCCCGGCGACTTCGCTCATCGGCGTGAGCAGCGGCAGGCGGCCGTTCTCGTCGCGGAGCGTTTCGTAGGCCACGGCCGTGAGCTTGGAATTGAGCACCGCGTCGGTCAGCGCGCGGTCGGCCGCGAAGTGAAAGTAGGTGAACATGATCTGCCCCGGCCGCATGAGGGGCCATTCCTGGGGCAGCGGCTCCTTCACCTTGATGATCAGTTCGGCGCGGCAGAAGACATCGCGATGATCGCCGATGATCGTCGCGCCGGCCGCTTCGTAGGCTGCGTCGGCTAGGCCGGAGCCGGCCCCGGCGCCGGTTTCGACCAGCACCTCGTGGCCGGCGCGGACCATCTCTTCCACACCGACCGGCAGCATTGCTACCCGATACTCATCGCGTTTGACCTCGCGGGGCACTCCAACGATCACGCTGATCTCCCTCGACCTAGAAGAGAACCGTTTTACGTCTTAGAGCGCCTAACACAATTCATTGGTCCGCACAGCGGACCTACTGTAGGGTCCGCTGTGCGGACCAATTCGAGCGCGGAATGGAGCTTGTGTTAGGCTTCCTTAGGCTCCGCCGCCGGCGTCGATTCTACCGAGCGCAGCGTCGCAGGCAGAGGCCGCGATTTGGAACCAGCTTCCACGCCTGAAGAGGAGTGGTCGCTAAAGTTGCTTCATCGCCAAGCAGGGCGAGCGGGCAGGCGATGAGGTCTTTAGAAGCAGACCTGAGCGCATGAAAAAGGCCACCAGGGCGGGGCAGGAACCCTGGCGGCCAAGATGTGCGTCGCACCGAGGACCGGGGCAGGAAGTCCTTGGTGGTGCGACAAGAGTTGAATCTATCCGATCAAAAGGCCATTGCAAGCCCCTGAGACGAAAAAAATCGCCACTACGCAGTCCCACAATTGCTAGCTGGAAGATGCTTATTAGCAATAGGTTGCGGCACGCGCACCCCAGGGACGGCAGATGTTGCCTGAGAATAGCCTGGCTGCTGGCGATTGACAGCCGAATCGTGCCCCGTTTTGCGCGAACCTAAGCCGGGGTTCCGTACGTAGTTTCAAACAGTATACTATCGTGCCCTTGGACTTACGGTTCGTAGGGACTGGGCCGGTCGGGTCGTGCTGACGACTCGACAATCTCGGACGAGGCAGCGATCCCATCGCCGATTTGCGAAGGTTTTCGTTGGTCCGCACCGGTTGCACGCATCGTGGGGCTGGGTCGATCCGTCCGTCCGAACAACCCGCCCCGCAGGCGGAACGCCGCTGGTTCCGCCGATTCGCTCGCACACCTTATCCCGTTTCCGTGTTCGTGCAGGATTCTTCGAGCCGATGAGCACTCGCCAATCCATGATCGAGGCCGTGGGCCTCTCGAAGTTCTACGGCGATTTCGCCGCGGTGCGCGACGTGAGCTTCAAGGTCTACGACGGCGAGGTCGCCGCGTTCTTGGGCCCCAACGGCGCCGGCAAGAGCACGACGATGAAGCTGCTCACCGGCTACCTCTCGCCGTCGACCGGCTCGACTCGCATCGCCGGCCACAACATGGCGACCGACCGCCTGGCGGGCGCCGAGCGGTTGGGCTACCTGCCTGAAAACGGCCCGCTCTATCCCGACATGACGCCCCGCGAGCTGCTCGAGTTCTTTGCCGATGCCCGCGGGCTGTCGGCCAAGCTCAAGCGCGAGCGCATCGACATGGTGATCGACCTGTGCGATCTCGACGCCGTGATCGGCAAGGCGATCGGCAAGCTCTCGAAGGGTTATCGGCAGCGTGTTGGCATGGCCCAGGTGCTGCTGCATGAGCCCGACGTGCTGATCCTCGACGAACCGACCGCCGGTCTCGATCCGAACCAGATTCGCGAAGTCCGCCAAACCATTCGCCGGCTCGGGCAGAGCAAAACGATTCTGCTCTCCACGCACATCCTGCAAGAAGTCGAGGCGATCGCCAGCCGCGTGCTGTTCATCAACGAAGGCCGGCTGGTGTTCGATGGCAGTGTGGCCGACTTTGGCCGCGGCGGCCCTACCCTCGACGAGCGGTTCTACGAACTGACAGCTCCCGCGGCCGACGCCAAGTAAGCCTCGGCCCGCGACAGACACGATCCATCCCAAATCAAAGTAATCCGTGGCTTCGAGCGATTCTCGAGAACCCATGAGCACCCAACAAGTTTCCGCCCCCGCCCGCCACGACCATTCGGCCTCTCGGCCGCAGGCGGAACGCCGCAAAGGCATCAACCCGCAGGTGATTCGGGCGGTCTTCAAGCGGAACTTTGTCAGCTACTTCAGCAATCCCACGGGATACGTATTCATCTGCGTATACGTGCTGCTGTGCTCGTTCGCCGCCTTCTGGCCGGCCGAGTTCTTCAACGCGAACCTGGCCAATCTCGATCAGCTCAACAAGTATCTGCCCTACATCCTGCTGGTGTTCATTCCGGCCATCACGATGAGCGTGTGGGCGGAAGAGAAACGGCAAGGGACCGACGAGCTGCTGCTCACCATTCCCGCCACCGACTTCGACGTGGTGACGGGCAAGTACCTGGCCGCGGTCGCCATCTTCACCGTGGCGCTCGGCTTCTCGATGATCTCGAACACGCTCGTGCTCATGACTCTGGGCACGCCCGACTTGGGGCTGATCGTCGGCACGCACGTTGGCTACTGGTTGGTCGGCGTGGCGATGATCGCCGTGGGCATGATCGCCTCGTTCCTGACGCACAATCTGACCATCGCCTACATCTTGGGCGCGGTCTTCAATGTTCCTCTGGCCTTTGCCGCCTCGGCCGAATTGCTCGTGCCGAGCCAAACGCTGGCGCAGTCGATCAAGTCGTGGAGTCTTGCGGAGCAGATGCGCGACTTTAGCCGCGGCGTCATCAGCTTGCCGGGCGCCATCTACTTCCTCTCGATTGCGGCCGTGAGCCTGTACTTGGCCATGGTGCTGATCGGCCGCCGCCATTGGGCGGGCGGGCGCGACGGCGCATCGATGGGCCCGCATTACTTCGTGCGCGTCGTGGCGCTCGTGCTGCTGGCGATCGGCGTGAATGTGATCTTCGCCAATCGGGGCGATGCCTTCCGCGCCGACATGACCACGGAGCGGCTCAGCTCGCTCTCGCCGAAGACCCGCTCGCTGTTGCGCACCCTCGAGTTCAAGAACCCGGTGGTGATCGACGCCTATATCAGCCCGATCGTGCCCGAAGCCTACGTGCAGCAGCGGCTCAACCTGCTTTCCACGCTGCGTGAGGTGCAGGCGCTGAGCGGAGACAAGGTGCGCGTGCATATTCATAACACCGAGCCCTTCAGCGAATCGGCAAATAGCGCGGAGCAGCAATTCAACATTCGCCCGCAACGCATCGAGAGCAATGCGCGTGGCGCGATCGCGCAGGAAGACATTTTCTTGGGCGCCGCTTTCACTTCGGGGCTCGACAAGGTCGTGGTGCCGTTCTTCACCAAGGGCATCCCGGTCGAATACGAAATCGTGCGGTCGATCGCCACGGTAGGGCAGCAGAAGCGCAAGCGGATGGGCGTGTTGCAGACCGATGTAAATCTGTTCGCCGGCTTCGACATGCAGCGCGGCGTGCGGAACGACGAACCGCTCATCGAAGAGCTCCGCAAGCAATACGAGGTGATTCAGGTCAACCCGGCCCAGCCGATCACCGAGCAGTTCGACGTGCTCTTGGCGGTGCAGCCCTCCAGCTTGCCCGCCGAGTCGATGGACAACTTCGTGCAAGCGGTGCTGTCGGGCCAACCGACGGCGATCTTCGAAGACCCGCTGCCGATTTTCTATCCTGTGGCCGGCACGGCCGAGGAGCGAAAATCGCAAAGCCAGAACCCGTTCATGCCCTCGCCGCCGCCTACGCGGAAGGGTCAAATCGAGCTGCTCTGGAGCAAGCTGGGCGTCGACTTCTCCGCCAACGAAGTGGCTTGGCAGATCTACAACCCGTATCCCAAGTACGGCTCGATCTTCTCGAACGAATGGGTGTTCGTCGGCCCCGGCTCCGGCAATGCCGATGCCTTCAATCCGGCCTCGCCGATCAGCAGCGGATTGCAACAGGTGTTGCTGCCGTTCCCTGGCTACATTCGCCCGCTCAACGCCTCGAAGCTGAGCTTTACCGAGTTGCTCGCCACGAGCACCAACACGGGCAACGTGCCGGCCGACCAGGTGTTCGTGACAGGTGGGTTTGGCCAACGAGACTTCAACCCTGATCTGCGCTTCATCGAGCATCCGACCGGCGCTAAGTATGTGCTCGGCGCGCATATCAAGGGCAAGGTGCCGCCGGAAAACGTGCTCAAGCAAGCCGACCAGGGCTCGCCGGCCAAGGCGGCTGCAGACGCGCAGGCGGCCCCAGACGGCAAGGCTGCGGCTGCGGCTCCCTCGGGAACGCAAGAAGTCAACGTCGTGCTCGTGAGCGACATCGACATGCTCAGCACCGAGTTCTTCCAGATCCGTGCCCAAGGCATGGGCGATCAGATGGATTTCGAGTTCGACAACGTAACGCTCGTCCTCAACGCGCTCGACTCGCTCGCCGGAGACGACCGCTTTGTCGACATCCGCAAGCGGCGGCCCATCCACCGCACCTTGGGCAAAGTCGAACTTGCCACGCGCATCGCCCGCGAAGACGCCGACAAGCAGCGCGAGGCCTTCAATCGCAGCTACGAACAGGCGCGCAGCAAGGCCCAGGCGACGTTCAACACGGAAATCAAGAAGATCGAAGACGCCAAGGATCTCGATGCCCGCACCAAGGCGATCCAGATGCGGATCGTGCAGCAGCAAGCACAGAGGAGCCTGGACGCCGAGACCGCGACATTGCTCTCCAATCGCAATGAAGAGATCAAGCAGATCGAAGGCAAGCTCTCGCAGAACATCCGCGCGGTGCAAGACGAGTACAAGTGGTGGGCGGTGATCCTGCCGCCGATTCCGCCGTTCCTCGTGGCCCTGTTCGTCTACTTCCGCCGCCGCTCGCGTGAGCAAGAAGGCGTGTCCCGTAGCCGCCTTCGCTAGCGAAGACTCGCTCACGCCCGCGAACCAAAACACCACGTAGACCTCAGCCGACTTCTACGCCCCATGAAAGAATCGCAAAAGACCATCGCTTTCGTCGTCGCGGCCCTGCTCATGGGCGCGGTCGCTTGGGCCAGCTTGCCGAGCCGGATCGTGCCGCAAACGGGCGGCGGCGTCGGCCAGCGGCTGTTCCCCGACTTCAACGATCCGCTCGCCGCCAAGCGGCTCGACATTACCCGCTTCGACGAAAAGGCCGGCGAGCTCGACCGTTTCGAGGTCGCCGAGCAAAAGGGCGTGTGGTCGATCCCATCGAAGCAGAACTACCCGGCCGACGCCAAGACGCAAATGGCCGACGCGGCCGGCAGCCTGTACGGCCTCGAGATCCTGAGCGTCGCCAGCGAGCGGCCGTCGGACCACGAGATGTATGGCGTGATCGATCCGCAGCCGACCCTCAAGATGGGCGCCACCGGTGTCGGCACGCGGGTGACCATGCGCGACGGCACGGAGAAGGAGCTCGCGTCGCTGATCATTGGTAAAGAGGTGAAGGATCAGCCCGGTCAGCGCTACGTGCGCCACGGCGGCAAGGGCCGCGATCAGGTGTATGTCGTTAAGTTCGATGCCTCGAAGCTGAGCACCAAGTTCGGCGAATGGATCGAAAAGGACCTGTTGGGGCTGAACCCGATGGATCTGGCCGATGTCGACATGCACGACTACACGGTGCAGTTGGCGGTGCAGCCCGATGGCCAGCCAGTGCTGAACAAGGGGGAGCGGAGCAAGATCGACCTGGGCTACGACAGCACGGCCGGCCAGTGGAGCCTCGACAAGCTCGAGACCTATCAAGGCGGCGCCTGGATCGCAGACGGCCTCAAGCCTGAAGAAGAACTCAACGCCGCCAAGCTCGACGAATTGAAGACTGCGCTGCAGGACCTGAAGATCGTCGACGTCGAACGCAAACCGCCGGGCGTGAGCCAAGACCTGCGGGCAGACGCGGAGCTCAACAAGAACGTCGAGGTCTTCCAGTCGCTCGTGCAGAAGGGATTCTTCCCGCTGCCGCCGCAGCCGGGGCAAGAGCGCGGCGAAGTGCTGTCTTCCGAAGGCGACATCGTGGTCGGCGCTAAGAACGGCGTTGAATACGTGCTGCGGTTCGGCGAGATCGCCGGGCAAACGAAAGCCGAAGACCTGGCCAAGACCGCCGATGGCAACGCTGCCGCAGCGGCCGGCGTGAACCGGTACCTGCTGGTCGCTGCCCGCTTCAATGAGGATTTGATCCCGAAGCCGACGCTCGAACCGGTTGCCGGCGCTACCGCGCCTGCCGCCGAGCAACCGGCTGCCGATGCACCGGCCCAGCCCAGTGGCGGCGCTGGCGCGGTTCAAGAAGCCGAAGCCGAAGCCGCGGCCGAGGCGACGAAGACCGCCGAGCCGGCTGCCCCCGCGACCGAAACGCCCAAGGGCCCCGAAGGCGGTGGCGGCGCCGATCCCTCACCGGCTCAGACCGAGGCGCCGGCCGACCAAGCTGCTCCGGCCGAGGCAAAGGCCGAAGCTCCCTCCGCCGATGAGAAGGCAGCCGCCGAGACGCCTGAGGCCACGCCGGCTGCCGAGCCCGCCAAGAAAGACGAAGCGGCCATCTCCGTACCCGGCAATCTCAGCGAAGCCGATCAGGCTGCCCGGGCTCAGCAGATCGAGCAGCAAAAAGTCAAGGAAAACGAGCGCCGTCAGAAGGAATACGACGACAAGGTCAAGGCTGGGCAACAGCGCGTCAAGGAACTCAACGACCGCTTCGCCGAGTGGTATTACGTGATCTCCGACGCGGAGTACCGCAAGATCCACCTGAACCGGGCCGACATCGTGAAGCCCAAAGGCGAGGCCGCCGGCGCGACCAATCCCGCGGAGTTCGACAACCTGAAGGGCCTGCTGGAAGGCATGCAGCAGCCGCAGTAAGTCGCGGCATCAAAAGCCGGGATGGGTAGGCCTTCGGGTACTCGTTTGCGATCAACGAGTGCTCATTGGTTTGGGGCAGGATTCAGCCGCGTTAGGGGCGACTCGAGAATAGCCCCGGGCAAGGCCGGCGCGAGCCGGACGCCAACCGGGGTCACGCCCCCAACGAAAACAAGAGCCCCAGCGGGGCGACCGAGATTCAACGGCGCCTGTCGTCTGCGGTAGCGAGCAGGTCGTCTATCGCCCCATCCGGGGCCTTATCTTCGCATCGATCGCTCTACCCCGGGCTGCGGTCAGCTAACACTGCCTTTGCCCGGGGCTATTTTCAAGTTGCCCCTGCCAGGGCTGCACGCTGCTCGTCGCCTGACAGGTGCAAACGCGCATCTTAAGGGACGACGCGTCGCCGCGCGGCGATGGCGTTCAAGGAGTTCAGTCGCCGGACCAAATAAGGTCTCGGATGCGCGCGATCAATCGTGCTTCGGGTTCTTCACGCCGATTCGATTCCGGCGCAACGCACCCTGTCTCAAGTAAAACGTGCCCGCCAACGCCAATCCCGACACCGCCAGCACATCGGACATCGGCTCCGGCACGATCACCATCCAGGCTTCCTCGTGTCCTTGTGGGTTGATCCCAAGACCAACGATGACCGAGCCGTCTCGCGATACGGCCGTCGCGGAGCTGAGACGCCAACCCACCAGTTGATCGGCCAAGCCCAGCTCACTTTCGAAATACTGCGACGCTTCGAACAACCCAAGTTTGTCAGTCCAAATTACCGCCGACATGCTGTGGCTGGTAATTGGGAGCTGATAAAAGCCGCCGACTAGGACTTCTCCACCACCGGAAAGTCCGACCATGCCGCCGCCGTCGAAGTCAGGCAACAGCCCCAGCCCGACCATGCCGCCGTCCGCAGTCCAACGGAAGGGCTCGTTGCGTGGGTAAGAAACCGAAGACCAAACCTGACCGACGACTACCTTTCCGTCCGCCGATACGCGGCTCGCGGTGCTGCCGTCTCGACCGGCCGGCAATTCCCCGAGTTCCTGCAACCCTCCGGTCTCGGTCCAGCGGACCGCATGTGACCCCAACGCGTCAGTAAGCGTACCGACCGCGACCGAACCATCTCCAGAAACATCGTAGCCGTAAGTAAACGGCAAACGCGTTATCTGCCGTTCGGCGTTCCAACGCACTGCGCTCCACTGACCTGCCGAGTCCCACGAAGTTCCGACAATCCACTGGCCGTCTTCAGAAATCGCATTGGCCTCGGAAAACATCGAGCCCGTAGCATCCGGAGGCGGCAAGTTCGGCAGCACGCGCAGAACGTTGTCTGGACTCCACTCGACCGCCTCGAGCAGGAAGCTGAGCCCGACCACGGTTCCATCCAAGGCCACGTCGTTGGCCGACGTTCCGAGGGACGAATTAGGAGCGCCGCCGAGGCCCTCGAGCCCCCTTTCGCGAGTCCAGCGAAATCCTTCCATCGGCTGGTTGGGCACGCGGCCGCTCTGGCCCACGGCGATCCTGCCGTCGCTCGAAAGCGCGACTGCCGAGGAACCGAGCTCGGGCGAGAGCGTGGACCCAAGGCCAAAGAAGTCGGCGGCTGCGACAGGCGACGCCCACGCAAGAAGGAGCAAGCCAACAAGCGTCGATTTGATGGGAGCGTTCATGGTGCGCCAATGAATGGATTCCTGGGGAATCTGCATTCTATCGATCGCGATGAAGCACGCTCGAATATTGCGTCTGCATGCATAGGCCGCTCAACGAGGCACGAACCACGGGGCGCCCGAGCGGCCGGACGATGCGTCCGCGCAGGCCAGCCGAGCGAGAACGGCCGGCGCACGATCGCAACTCCCGTCGAGCGGATTTTACCGCTTGCCGCGCGGCTTGGTTCGCGGCTTCTGCAGTTGCGGGCTGCCGTTGCCGCCGGAGGGATAGGACTTCACCAGCTTTTCGCCGCCGGGTTCCGTGCCGGGCTTGGGGGGCATGGTTTTCGGCAGCAGCTTGCGCTCGGCGATGCCCCACAGGCTCGAGGCCGTGAAGTACACGCACAAGCCGCTGGCAACCTTGAAGAACATCACGCCCATGAAGACCGTCATGTACTTCATGATTTTCTGCTGCATGGCCGTCTGCTCGTCGGTCGGAGGCGGCATGAACATGTGCGTTTGCCACAGGAACAGACCGATGGTGAAGATCGGCAGCAGGTTGAAGTAGGGGCCCAACCAGCCCAGCGGAGCGCCCAGCACGCCGGGCATCCAATTGCCCCAGTAGAACAGCATGTCGGGGGCGGCCAGGTTCGAGCACCAGCGGATCGCGTCCGAAATGAGCGGCGCTTGCCAGAGTTCGACATCGACCATCAGCGCTCGATACAGCCCCATGAAGATCGGCAACTGCACGAACATCAGCAAGCAGCCGCCGAGCGGGTTGTAGTTGTGCTTGCGGAACAGCTCCTGCTGCGCCTTGCTGCGGGCCTCGAGGTCGTCTTTGTGCTTCTCGGTGAGCCGTTTGATCTCCGGCTGCAGTTCCTGCATCTTCTGCGCGGCCAAGGCCTGCTTCCGGCTGAGCGGGAACATGCAGCTCCGCACGACGACCGTGAGCATGATGATCGCCAGGCCATAGTTGCCGACGACCCAATAGAAGCCGTGCAGCAGGCGGGTAAGCGGACGGGCGACCCAGCCGAACCAGCCGTAGTAGATCAGCTCGCCTAAGTCGGCCTGCTCGGAGTTGTGATACGCGCTGAGCAGGTCGGCCCGCTTGGGGCCGATGAAGACCCGATAGGAGTGCGTCTGTTTCGCGCCGGGCGCCAGGCTAATCGGCGCGCTCGTGAGTTGCACCGAGGTATTGGCCAGCATCGCCTCGGCCTTGTCGGTGGGCCGACTGAGCAACACCGGCTTGATCTCGGACAGCCACAGGTCGTTCGGCGCCATCTTCTGCGGCAAGAGCGCCGAGGCGAAATACTGCGCGTCGACCGCCACGAAGTTGAGCGGCGAATTCGAGAGCCATGAGAGCGGCGGATCGGTGTCGCCGATCTGCTGCCGGGTGGCCATCGTCACCGGACCATTCTCGAAGTGCACGACGACATCGCGCAAGCCGGCGGTCCAACTGTTGCGGCTGATCTTGTGGGCGAACCACCAGCCTTCGGTCGGCAGGCCATTGGGGCCATCGAGCCGGTAGGCGACGCTCCGCGCCGCCGAGCCGGTGTTGCGCACTTCCACTTCGAGCGTGAGGTGGTAGCCGGGATAGTCGGGGTTCGCGAGTTCTTCGGCCGGCACTTGGGCCAGCTTGTAGCGTTTCACCAGCTCGAGCCCGTACTGGGACACCGGCAGCCGCAGTTCGACGCTATCGGCCGCCGACGCCACGACCTCCCAATCGCGCGAATGCAGTTCGAGGCCCGGCATTTCCGCTTTGCCGGCCGGCACGCGTTCTTGATCTACTTGTGCGAGCGTGAGTAGAAAGGAGAACGGATCGTGCATCGACGAATCGATCACGTCGAGCTGTCGACTGAACGCCTCAGGGCGAATGATGGAGAGCGGATGACGCGTGAGCGTCGCCGAGAGGGTTTTCTGTTCGCTGCCGCGAAGAATCTTCAGCTCGACCACGTCTTGCGGCTTGGTGTCGAGCAGCAAGCGGGAGAGCGCCACCGCATCGGCAACAGGCTTGCCGGCGACGCTTTCGATGCGGTCGCCGACTTGCAGCCCAGCCGCTGCAGCCGGAGTGCCGGCCCCAACGACTTGCACCACGCAACCGGCGCGGTCGTTTTGCACGGCCACATTGCCCAAGTAGCCGCTACGATTGTCTTCGGCGCGATACCGCGGATCGCTGAGCTCGACGCGTTCGACGGCGGCGCCGCGCGTCGACACGAATACCAGCATGCGATACGGGCTGGTGGGATCAGCCGAGCCCAGGGAGACCCACTTCGCCGGGAACTTTTCGTCCTCGGCAGGCGCGGCGGGAGCTGCCGGTTGGGCCGCGGCGTCCGCGGGCGCTTGCGGAGCGTCGGTCACGTTCTTGGCGGCGTCGGCCGGCGGCGCGTCGGCTTGCTTGGCGGGATCGGCCGCAGCCCTCTTTGCGACCGCCTTGGCCTGATTCGCAGGAGGCGTCGGCGGGAAGAAATAGGCGTTCCCCGCCAGAATGGCCATCGAGAGGACCAGAAACGCAATCAGCCGCTTTTCCACGTATCGTGATCCTTCGCATTCAACAGGCGGAGGCCTAAGGCCCCGCCGCCTGCTCATATTGGGGATGCCTGGGAGGGGGCACTTCCTGCACCGAGCCGCGCTCGAGTCGTAGCGCGTGCTTTCCCGGCCATTGGTATTGTCGAGATGCCTGTCAAACACGCAATGGCAGGCGAATCTAAGGGCTAGCCTTGGCCCACCCCAGGCTAGCTATTCGCGTCCGACCCGCTGGCTATTTGCCCTCGCGGAGCCGGTCGCCCAGAAAGTTGTCGAGATCGCTGATCTTGTAGATCTTCTCGATCGTCTGCTCGAAGGGGTATTCGACGCGCCGGAAATTCACGTCGTAGGTCTTACTCCCGTTCGAGCCGGCCACGTCTTCGAGCACCACATAGCAGGCACGGCGGTCGCCGTCGCGCGGTTGGCCGACCGAACCGACGTTGACCATCGTCTTCTCGTCGCCCAGGCGGAAGCGGTAGTCGATCTCGTCGGGGCTGTTGAACGTGAAGGCCCCGCCTTGCACGAACACGCCCGGCACGTGGGTATGCCCCTGGAAGCAGTACCGTTCGATCAGACCGAAGATGTTTTGCATCTTGCGGTCGTTGTAGATGTCTTCCGGGAAGACGTATTCGTTGAGCGGATTGCGGGCCGAGCCGTGGACGAACAGCAGCCCCTCTTCGCGGCGGTTGCGCGGCAATTCGCCGAGGAATTCCCAGCGGCGGGCATTCTGCTCGGGATCTCCGCGCGGGCTCTCGAGCTGCTCGCGGGTCCAAAAGATGGCCCGCTCCGCGCCCGTGTTGAAGCCCTCGGGGTCGAACAGGGCCCCCTGGTCATGATTGCCCAGCAGTGTCACGTTGCACTGCATGACCAAATCGATGCACTCTCGCGGATTCGGCCCGTAGCCGATAATATCGCCGAGGCAATAGATTTCGGTAATGCCTTGCGCGCGGATATCCTGCAAGACCGCCTCGAACGCTTCGAGGTTGCTATGAATATCGCTGATGATGGCCCGCTTCACACCCAACACCTCTATCCGCGCCACAGAATCGGCGCAGCCGGCAAGAAGGGCTTGCTGCAGAGTAGTCGCCGACACGGCGCAGTCTAGGGCGCTGCGAACCCAAGGTCAAGCGGACCGGGATTTTGCGCGTCTGCGACCCGATCACCCTTGGCCAGTCGCCCTTTCCCCAGAGCGTCCGCTACGATCGCACCCTACCCCAAGACGGCCTGAATGACGCTCGAAATCCCCCTTACCTTGGCCATCGAAGCTTCGCAGACTTCGGCCGCCGTGGCCCTGTTGGGGCCCGCCGGCCTGCGAATCGAGCGGCCCCTGCCCGCCGACGAGCGCAGCGCCAAAGGCTTGGCGCCGGCGATTAAGGCGTTGCTGGCCGAAGTGGGGCGGTCCCTGAGCGAGCTGGGGATGATCGCCGTGACCGTTGGGCCAGGGTCGTTTACGAGCCTGAGGGTGGGCGTGACCACGGCCAAGACCTTGGCCTATGCCCTGAAGACACCGGTATTGGGCATCGGCAGCCTGGAGGCGCTGACCGCTCAAGCGATGCCGGGATCGGTGGTCGCCGTGGGGATCGACGCAGGCCGTGGCCAAGTTTATGCAGGCCGCTTCGACACGAGCCAGCCGGGAATGCCGAGGAGCCTGGCGCCGGTCGAAGCCGTTGACCTAGCGGACTGGCAAGCAACGCTCGGCGACGGGTGGGTGACCGGGCCAATTCTGGCGAAACCCAGCCTCACGTGGCCAAAAGCGGCTCGGCAGACGCCTGCCACTACATGGAACTTGCAGGCCGCAACGGTGGGCGATCTAGCCCTGCTCCGCTATCAGGCCGGCGAGCGAGACGACCTGTGGAAACTCGCGCCGCTCTACGTACGCTCGAGCGCCGCCGAAGAACGGCGGGCAGCACGGCGTTCGGATTCGTAGGACGGTTCCCCTGAACGCTGAGGTTCCGAGCTCTGCTACAGTAGCCCTTCGCCCCAGGGGCCGGTGATCGCCAGCGTTAGACCGGGGCGCTGTAGGTTGGCGAAGAGCCATTGGCCGTCGGGGCTGAAGGTGACGCCGGCCCATTCCAGGCCGCGGAAGTCGCCCTTGATGCCGTGACGTTCGCCGTGGAGCACGCAGTTGTTCGTGGCGAAGGGGAACAGTTGGCCCTCGGGCGTCAGACCATGCAGCCGCATGGGGTTGGCCTTGCCGTCTTCGCAGAGCGCGATGCCGCCGCGCGGGCTGACGGCCAAATTGTCGGGGCTGTCGAGCACTTCGGCCCCGGGCGATTCGAACAGAAGCTGCAATCTCTCGTTGCTGGGGTCGAGCTGCCAGATCTGCCCAAGGCCAAGATCGCCGCCGCTGGTCGCATCGAAGTAGATATGGCCGTTGCCCCACCAACAGCCTTCGAGCCGCGCGAAGGTCGTGGCCCCCCGTGCCTTGCCTTGGCCGAACACGCCGGCGGCGTCCACCGTTCCCGGCGTGTGATGTCGCTCCGGCTGCTCGATGTCGACCCACTGCACTTCGAGCGATTCTCCCACGCGGCAATGGCGTCGCAGATCTCCGCGCCCGGGGATCTTGAGCATCTGTAGTCGACCGCCGGCCGCCAAATGGCCTGGCGTGTCTGGCAGAAAGCGATAGAGCCCGGCCTCGCCGCGGTCTTCGGTTTCGTACACGTAGCCGGTTCGAGGATCGACGGCGACCGCCTCGTGAATGAACCGCCCCATGCCTTCGATCGGCTCAGGCGAAGTGTTGCCATCGGGCGAGGTTTCGAACACCCAGCCGTGCGACCGCTCGTGTTTCGCGCGGCGGTCCTTGAGCATTTCGCCTGGGCTCACCACCGTTTCTTCGCACGAGAGCCACGTGCCCCAGGGGGTGGGACCGCCGGCGCAGTTGCGCACGGTGCCGGCCAGCGAGGGCCGCGAGCCCAGCCACTTCCCAGAGCGGCTGTCGAAGGTGAGCAACGTACAGCCGCCTCCACCCTGCGGGTCGTAGGTCATACTTGCCGGGCCGAACGACGGGTCATCGGAGTCGATCTCGTGGTTGCGGACGAGCGCGAGAATTCCATCGTCGCTGCGCACGACCGCCATGCCGTCGTGTGCGGCAGGGGTGGGCGAGCCGTCGTCCATCGGGTCGCCGGTCCAGCCGAACGACGCGTAGCGAAACCCTTCAGGCAATTGAATGAGCTCCAGGCCGGTGGTCTCGTCCGTTGCGGGGCGCAGGTTGCCATAGCCAGGAATGACCAGCGATCGCGGCGCAGCAGCCACGCGCTCTGCGAGAGCCGAAAAACTGCTCCCTAGTGCAAACGCGCCGAGCAGGTGGGCCTGGGAGCGAAGAAAATCGCGACGAGAGGCAATCCTGGATTCGCGCATCGAAGCTCCACTCTGTGCAGTCAATTGCCGGGCACGGTCCTCGCCCGCCAATATGCCGAGAGTTGGCGTCGCTGCAATTGGCTTGACGCAAATCTCACGAAGCTCGAACACGGCCTTCATGGAACCGCGCAACCGATGTCCGCAGAGCGCTGGGTAGGGTCCGCTGTGCGGACCAATTGCGGGCCGACGCACGCGCTTGCGAGTGGGCAGAACAGCAACCAGCAGCTAAGCCGGCTTGATCCCGCGCTCGCCCGACTCGACGACGAAGGCCGCCCGCGTCGTGACTGGCCCACCCGGCTTCTCGATCTCTTCGACTACCTGATAGTCGCTTCGCCAGGCATCGGGTGTCACCGTGCAGCGCACGTAGCCCCGTTCGGCATTGCAGAAGCGGACGCCCGGGTTGTCGGCCAGGCGACGCTCGAGGCCCTTGGGGCTCGCCACGCCGTTGCCGCCCGAAGTGAGCGAGGTGGCGACGAACTCGGCCGCGACGATGGGCGTTTCGGGCTGCCGGTCGTCGATCCGCAGATCGTTGGCCCAGTTGGAATGAATGTCACCCGTGAGCACTACGGGATTGGGCACGCGACGGTCGCGGAGGAACTCGAGCAGCTTGCCCCGTTCGTGAACCGCGCTGCCCCATTGGTCCATCGAATAGTGCAGCAGTTCTTTGCCTTCAGGCCGGAAGCCGACGAGTCCCATCATCACCTGCTGGGCGAGCACGTTCCACTCGGCGGGCGATTCGAGCAGCGAGGCCTGCAGCCAGCCCGCCTGCCGCTGGCCGAGCAACGAGCCGCGCGGATCACAGGCGGCCTCGTTCAGCGGGCTGGCCTTATCGCCATTGGGTTGATCCGTGCGATATTGCCGGGTGTCGAGTACTTGAAACGAGGCCAATCGGCCGAACGAAATCGTGCGGTAGAGCCGCATATCCGAGCCGCGCGGCAACGACGTGCGCCGCAGCGGCATCATCTCGTAATAGGCCTGGTACGCGTTGGCCCGCCGCGACAGGAAGTCGGCCTCTTCCGAAATGTCGCAGGCACAGTTGTTGTCGAACTCGTGGTCGTCCCAGGTGACAACCCAAGGGCAGTGTGCGTGCATCGCCTGCAGGTGCAGATCCGACTTGTAGAGCGCGTGACGAATGCGGTAGTCCTCGAGCGACTTGATCTCCTTCCCCAGGTGCTTGCGCACTCCGCCTTCCTTGCCGGGCCCTTCGTAGATGTAGTCGCCGAGATGGAACACGAGATCGAGATCGTCGTGCGCCATGTGCTCGTAGGCAGTGAAGAAGCCATCTTCGAAGTGCTGACACGACGCGAAGGCGAACCGCAACTCAGGCGGCAAGGAATGCGCCACCGGCATGGTGCGCGTGCGGCCGATGCGGCTCTCGGCGTCGCCGGCGCGAAAGCGATACCAGTACCAGCGCGCCGGCTCGAGGCCTTCGACCTCGACATGCACCGAGTGCGCAAGCTGCGGGGTGGCGATCGCCGTGCCATGCTGCACGATTTGCGTCATGGCCTCGTCCGTCGCCAACTCCCATTCGACCACGATGTTCTCGGCCGGCAGCCCGCCGCTGGGCTCGAAGGGGGCCGGCGCTAAGCGCGTCCAGAGGACAACGCCTGTATCGGTCGGATCGCCCGAGGCAATTCCGCAGGAAAACGGATCGGCCGCAAACGACACCTTCCGCAGCGTGCGGCCCGACACTTGCTCTGCCAACAGGGGCAGGCTCGAGAGCGCGGCCGAGTACCCCAAAAACAACCGCCGGCTTACATGGCCTTCTTGTCGCGCGGTTCGGTAGAATCGGTCGAATTCGAGCATGAGGACAATCCTTCGGCGGGAAGGTACATGGCAGGGGCAGGCTGTCTCTCAAGCTACCCACGCTGAATGCGAACTTCAAATGAGAATCCCGTGAACGGGCCCGATTCAGCGGGGCCCTCCAGCGATCAATAGAAAGGCGCGAGCAGGATGAGCGACACCCTTCCACGTGGACTCGACCCGACCACGCGAGCTTTCCTCGAGAAACTGGCAGCCGACAAGGCGCCGGCGGTGAACGAATTGGCAGTGGCCGATGCGCGCGATTTATTGCGTCAGGCGCAAACCGGTGAGGTCGCTAAGGTGCCGGCCGACGTACAGACGCGCGATTTGCCGTGTGGGCCGCAAGGACGCGTAAGCGTGCGCATCGTGCGGCCGCAAGGCATGCACGGCCCCATTCCTGGCGTCATGTATTTTCACGGCGGCGGCTGGGTGCTGGGCGACGAAGTCACACATGACCGCCTCGCCCGGGAGATCGCACTAGGCTCAGAAGCCGCCGTGGTGTTCGTCAACTACTCGCGCTCGCCGGAGCAGCGCTATCCGGTTGCGCTCGAGGAATGCTGCGCGGCCACGCAGTGGATCGCCGAAAACGGCATGTCGCTGGCCATCGACGGCTCTCGTCTGGCCGTGGCCGGTGACAGCGCCGGCGGCAACTTGGCCGCGGCCACCGCGCTGTTGGCCAAGGAGCGGAAGGGGCCAAAACTGGCGATGCAAGCGCTCTTCTACCCCGTGACCGACGCCAACTTCGACACGGCCTCCTACAAAGAATTCGCCGACGGGCCCTGGCTGACGCGAGACGCGATGAAGTGGTTTTGGAACCACTACCTGCCGGATGCCGGTGCCCGCAAACAGCCGACGGTGTCGCCGCTACAGGCCAGTGTCGAGCAACTTCGCGGGCTGCCGCCGG
>JAESFN010000542.1_pt1 | contig 32011 bp, 37 predicted proteins | sample 9269411 | NCBI WGS metagenome assembly JAESFN01 (sample SAMN14505399, study PRJNA617100) | algae metagenome | isolation source: Iphinoe sp. HA4291-MV1 and co-occurring heterotrophs from trail next to... | place: USA: Maunawili Falls, Hawaii | collected 2009-07-25
CCCGAACTCTTCACACCTTACGACTGGTCAAAGGACTAGCGCAGATGAACAGGCGGCGTCGCGTGTATGAGGGCAAGGCCAAGGTCCTCTATGAGGGACCCGAGCCCGGTACGCTCATCCAGCACTTCAAGGACGATGCAACGGCGTTCAACAACAAGAAGCACGCGCTCATCGAGGGCAAAGGCGTGCTCAACAACCGCATCTCGGAATACGTCTTCGTCAAGCTCGGCGAGATCGGCGTGCCGACGCATTTCATGCGCCGCCTCAACATGCGCGAGCAGCTCATCCGCGAGGTCGAGATCATTCCGCTCGAGGTGGTGGTGCGCAACGTCGCCGCCGGCTCGCTGTCGCAGCGGCTCGGGCTCGAAGAAGGCTCGCAACTGCCGCGCTCGATCATCGAGTTCTACTACAAGGCAGACAACCTGAACGATCCGATGGTGTCGGAGGAGCACATCACGGCGTTCGGGTGGGCGACCCCGCACGAGATCGACGAAATCATGCAGATGGCGCTTAGGGTCAACGACTTCCTGGTCGGGCTCTTCCTCGGCATCGGCATCCGCCTCGTCGACTTCAAGGTCGAGTTCGGGCGGCTGTGGGACAACGAGCAGATGCGTATCGTGCTGGCCGACGAGATCAGCCCGGACTGCTGCCGCCTGTGGGACATCAACACCTCCAACAAGCTCGACAAGGATCGCTTCCGCCGCGACCTCGGCGGCGTGCTGGAGGCCTATCAAGAGGTGGCGCGCCGCCTCGGCGTGCTGACCGAGAACCGCCCGACCAAGGGGTCTGGGCCGGTGCTGGTTGCGTCAAATCCGAGCAGCAAGCCCAACTGAGCATGAAATCTTCCGCAATGCCCTTGTGCCCGGCCGAAAGGCCGGGCATTGAGTTTTTTGGCAGTGGATTCGACAGCTCGGGTCCTTCCGCTCTTCGTGTCCTCGCGGAATGACCCTAGATTCTTGTTTTGTCGTGCTTCTTACCGGAAAACCGCTTCACGCTTTCCCGGAAGCACTCCAAGGGCAGGGCGTGACCGATGAAAGCGCGCATCAAGATCACACTGAAGGCCGGCGTTCTCGACCCGCAGGGCAAGGCGATCGAAGGCGCGCTCGGCAGCCTCGGCTTCTCGGGGATCAACGAGGTCCGTCAGGGCAAATACATCGAGGTCGACCTCGCCGACACCAACGAGGCGAAGGCGCGCGAGCAGATCGAGCGCATGTGCAAGGACCTGCTCGCCAATACCGTCATCGAGAATTATTCCTACGAGCTCTCGCACTAGAGGGAGGTGTCGATGCGCGCCGCGGTCATCGTCTTTCCGGGCTCGAACTGCGATCGCGACATCAAGGTGGCGCTCGAGGCGGTGTCGGGCCGGCCCGTGGCCATGGTCTGGCACGGCGACACGACGCTTCCCGCGACCGATCTCATCGTGCTCCCCGGCGGCTTCTCCTACGGCGACTATCTGCGGTGCGGCGCGATGGCGGCGCACTCGCCGATCATGCGCGACGTGGTCGCCAAGGCGAAGGCCGGCACGCCTGTGCTCGGCATCTGCAACGGCTTCCAGATGCTGACGGAGACCGGCCTGCTGCCCGGCGCGCTGATGCGCAACGCCTCGCTGAAGTTCGTGTGCCGGGACGTGTGGGTGCGGGTCGAGCGGCCCGACACACAATTCACGCACCGTTACGCCAAGGGTGAGGTGGTGCGCATTCCGGTCGCGCACGGCGACGGCAACTACTTCACGGATGAGGCCACCCTCGACCGGCTGGAAGGCGAAGGGCGCGTCGTGCTGCGCTACGTCGATCCTCATGGGCAGGCCACTGCGGAGGCCAATCCCAACGGCTCGCTGCGCAACATCGCGGGCATTTGCGATGCCAAGGGGCGGATCTTCGGCCTCATGCCGCACCCCGAGCGGCTGTTCGAGCCGATGCTCGGCGGCACCGACGGCCGTCGCATGATCGAGTCCGCGGTCACACTCCAGGCCGCCTGAGCGCGGACCGTTAGCGGCCGCTCAGTGCAGCTTTTCCAGCCGACGCGAGATCGCCATGGCGTAGCGCCACAGGCGATGGTCCTGGCGATCCCACTCGGAGCGATCCGGCTTATCGCACATCAGCGCATAGCCAGCGGCCAGGACGTCACCGCGGCGATCCCACACGGCAGCGGCGGTCGGCTCCAGAGTTCGACCTTTCAGCGACATTGGTCTCTTCCCCACCCGAGACGAGATTCGGATCCCCGCCCCCATGCGAAGGCGCCTGCCTTGTTTCTGCAAGAGGTCGACCGGACGTTTTTGCGCTATTGATTCCCGGAGCGGCTGAAGGGCAACACTGCGGCCGATCGGACCCATCCAAACCGAAGGATCATTCGTCATGCACGCCGGCCGCATCATCAGTGTCGTGGGCTGCCACGCCGAGGGCGAAGTTGGCGACGTGATCGTCGGCGGAGTGCTGCCGCCGGCCGGCGCGACGATGATGGACAAGAAGCTCACCATGGAGCGCGAGCACGATCACATCCGACGCCTGCTCATCTGCGAGCCGCGCGGCTCGGTTGCGCGTCACGTCAATCTGCTGGTGCCGTCTACCCGACCCGATGCGCAGGCCGGCGCCATCATCATGGAGCCGACGGAATACCCTCCGATGTCGGGCTCCAACACCATGTGCATCGCGACGGTGCTGCTGGAGACCGGGATGGTGCCGATGCAGGAGCCCGAGACGCGGCTGCGCCTCGACATGCCGGGCGGGCCGGTCGACGTCATCGCCGAGTGCCGCGCCGGCAAATGCGTCAGCGTGACACTGCACAACGTGCCCTCGTTCGCCGCCCGCCTGGGGGCACCGCTGGAGGTCGAGGGACTCGGCACGATTACGATCGACATTTCCTACGGCGGCATGTTCTACGCGATCGTCGATGCCAAAGCGCTGGGCTTCGAGGTCAAGCCCGACGAGGCGCGCGACCTCGCGGTGCTGGGCGAGAAAATCCGCGCGGCGGCGCGCGCGCAGCACGATGTGGTGCACCCCGAGTTCCCTGCCGTGCGCGGGGTGTCGATCGTTCAGTTCGCGGCGCCGTTCGCCGGGCCCAATCAGGTCTCGCGCAACACCTGCGTGGTGGCGCCCGGCCGCTCGGACCGCAGCCCCACGGGGACCGGCACGTCGGCCCGGATGGCGGCACTCTATGCCCGCGGCCTGCTCAAGCCCGGCCAGGGCCTGACCCACGAATCGATCATCGGCTCGCGATTCGAGGGGCGAATCCTCGGCGAGGCAACGGTCGGCGGCCGGCCGGCGGTGCTGACCAGCCTCAAGGGGCGGGCCTGGATCACCGGCTTCCACCACTACCGCGTCGATCCGACGGACCCGTGGCCGGCCGGCTACGTGGTGGCCGACACCTGGGGGACCTCGACCATCACGCATCAGACGTGACGAGGCCGCCACGGGCGCGTGGACAGACGGTTGTGCCACCGCGACAATGTCAGAACCGGCCGCTATAAGCGCCGGAACGAAGCTTCGAATCCCTCAGCGAGCCCCATGCACGCCCAAGCCCCCTCCCCGCGCGTCGCCATCACGCCCGAGATCGTGGCCGAGCACGGCCTCAAGCCCGACGAGTATCAGCGCCTGCTCGGCATCCTGGGGCGCGAGCCCAGTCTGACCGAGCTCGGCATCTTCTCGGTGATGTGGTCGGAGCACTGCTCCTACAAGTCCTCGCGCGTGTGGCTCAAGACGCTGCCGACCACGGGCCCCCAGGTCATCCAGGGGCCCGGCGAGAACGCCGGTGTGGTCGACCTCGGCGACGGCGACTGCGTCGTGTTCAAGATGGAGAGCCACAACCACCCCTCCTACATCGAGCCCTACCAGGGCGCCGCGACGGGGGTCGGGGGCATCATGCGCGACGTGTTCACGATGGGGGCCCGGCCCGTCGCCAATCTCAACGCGCTGCGGTTCGGCGCGCCGGACCATCCCAAGACCCGGCATCTGGTGTCCGGCGTCGTCTCGGGCATCGGCGGATACGGCAATTCGGTCGGCGTACCGACGGTCGGCGGCGAGACCAATTTCGATGCAGCCTACAACAACAACATTCTCGTCAACGCGATGTGCGTCGGCCTCGCCAAGAAAAACAAGATCTTCTACTCGGCGGCCAAAGGCGTCGGCCTGCCGGTGGTCTACGTCGGCTCGAAGACCGGCCGCGACGGCATCCACGGCGCGACGATGGCCTCGGCCGAGTTCGACGATGCCTCGGACGAGAAGCGCCCCACGGTGCAGGTTGGCGACCCGTTCACCGAGAAGCTGCTGATCGAAGCCTGCCTCGAGCTGATGGCCAAGGACGTCATCATCGCGATCCAGGACATGGGCGCGGCGGGGCTCACTTCGTCGACGTCGGAGATGGCGGACAAGGGCGGCGTCGGCATGGAGCTGGTGCTCGACCACGTGCCCCAGCGCGAAGCCGGCATGACGGCCTACGAGATGATGCTCTCGGAGAGCCAGGAGCGGATGCTGATGATCCTGAAGCCCGGCGCGGAGGCCGAGGCCGAGGCGATCTTCCGCAAGTGGGGGCTCGATTTCGCTGTGATCGGGCGGACCACCGACACCGGTCGCATGATCGTCACGCACAAGGGGCAGGTCGAGGCGGACATTCCGGTCGCCACGCTCGCCAACTCGGCGCCGCTCTACGAGCGCCCATGGGTGGCGACGCCGAAGCCCAAGACGATCCTGCCGGAGTGGGTGCCGGCGCCCAACGCGATCCTCGATTCGCTGACCACCATGATGGCCCATCCGCAACTGTGCTCGCGGCGGTGGATCTGGGAACAGTACGACCACATGGTGATGGGCGACACCATCCAGCGGCCGGGCGGCGACGCGGCGGTGGTGCGCGTTCACGGCACCACCAAGGGCATCGCCGCGACGTGCGATGTGACACCGCGCTACGTGCTGGCGGACCCCGAGATGGGCACCAAGCAGGCGGTGGTCGAGACGTGGCGCAACCTCATCGCGGTCGGCGCCGACCCGCTGGCGATCACCGACAACATGAACTTCGGCAATCCCGAGCGGCCTGAAGTGATGGGCCAATTCGTCGGCGCGGTGAAGGGCATGGCGGAGGCCTGCACGGCGCTCGCCTATCCGGTCGTGTCGGGCAACGTGTCGCTCTACAACGAGACCAACGGCGTCGGCATTCCGCCGACCCCGGCGATCGGCGGCGTCGGCGTGGTGCCCGACATCGCCAAGACCGCGGACCCGAAGCTCAAGGCCGAGGGGCACCTGCTGATCGCGATCGGCCGCGAGGCGGGCCACCTCGGCCAGTCGCTCTACCAGCAGATCATCGTCGGCAAGCTCGAGGGCGCGCCGCCGCCGGTCGACCTCGCCGACGAGATCAAGGCCGGAAACCTGGTGCGCGCGCTGATCCGCGAAGGCCGGGTGTCGGCAGTCCACGACGTCAGCGACGGGGGTCTGCTGGTGGCAATCGCGGAGATGGCGCTCTCAGGCGGGGTCGGGGCGGAGCTGTTTCCCTACGAGGGCAAGCTGCCGGCGCACGCGGCCTGGTTCGGCGAGGATCAGGGCCGCTATGTGCTGGCGGCCGAGCCGGCGGAGGCCGATGAAATCCTCGACCGGGCGCGCCTGCTGGGCCTGCCTGCCCGGGTCGTCGGACGCACGGGTGGCGAGGGGCTCCGGCTCAAGGGCGAGCCAGCCCTGCCGCTCAAGGAGTTGCGCGCGCAGCACGAGACGTGGTTGCCGCGCTATATGAGCGCGGCCTAAGCTGTCCGGCGGCAAGGAGGACGCGCCATGGCGATGGACGCTGGAGACATCGAAAAACTCATCAAGGCCCGGTTTCCCGATGCCGACGTGGTGATCAAGGATCTGGCTGGCGACGGCGACCACTATGCCGCCCACGTGGTTTCGGCCGCCTTCAAGGGCAAGACCCGGGTCCAGCAGCACCAGATGGTCTACGAGGCGCTCGGCGGCCGGATGGGGGGTACCCTGCATGCGCTCGCGCTGACCACGGCGGCCAAGGATTGACTTGACGACGAGCGCGCCCACATGTTGATCGGCTCATTATCCGGGCAGCGTCCGGCTGCTCATACTCGAGGAACCCCGCTCCATGACCCAGCAGCAGGCCGTGCAGGATTGGATCGCCAAGACGATCGCCGGCAATGACGTCGTTCTGTTCATGAAGGGCACGAGCAAATTCCCGCAGTGCGGATTCTCGGCCCAGGTGGCGCAGATCCTCGGCCTGCTCGGTGTCGACTACAAGGACGTCAACGTCCTGGAAGACATGAGCATTCGCGAGGGGATCAAGACCCACAGCAACTGGCCGACGATCCCGCAGCTCTACGTCAAGGGTGAGTTCATCGGCGGCTGCGACATCGTACGTGAGATGTTCCAGCAGGGTGAGTTGCAGCAGCTTCTCGACGAGAAGGGCATCCGCCACGAGCCCAAGACCGCGATCGCCTGAGGCCGGCCGACCGCGCCTGCGCCACAGCGCCCAAGTTTTGCCGCCGCTCTCGCCTTCCCTTGGCGCGGGCGGCGTTTTTTTGCCGTGAGCACTCGGGAAGAAGGCGGGCGGAGATGACGCTCGGCGGGCGGCGGTTTCTTCTGTCGCTGGCGATCATCGGCGCCAGCGTCTGCCTTGCGCTCGGCGTCAGCCTGCCGATCATCAAGCTCACCAAGTTCGTCTTCTGGACCACCGAGCATTCGCTGATGTCGACGGTGAGTGTGCTCATCCGCGACGGGCAGATGTTCCTGGGCTTCACCGTGCTCGTCTTCTCGATCGTGCTGCCGGTGCTCAAGCTGCTCTATCTGCTGCTCATCTCGACCCTGAGAACCAGCGAGATCGTGCGGCGCCAGCGCCAGCTCAAGGCGCTCGAGTGGCTCGGCAAATGGTCGATGCACGACGTGCTGGTGCTGGCGCTCACCATCTTCTTCATCAAGAGCCAGGGGGTGTACGACGCCGCCAGCCTCAACGGCGTCTACTTCTTCACCGCCGCCGTGGTGCTGATGATCCTGGCCTACGCCTGGCTGCGCACCGAGACGGTAACGCTGATGCCGCCGCAGGTCTCGGCCGCGGAGCGGCCGAACTCGACCTACCGCAATTTCGTGCTGAGCTTTTTCATCATTCTGGCGACGGTGTTCTTCGCGCTCGGCGTGATCCTGCCGGCGATCCGCTTCACGACGGTGTACGTGTGGACAAAGGAGCACTCGATCGCGACCATCATCTACGCGCTCTACACCAACAGCGAATTCTTCCTGTGCGGGGTGCTGTTCGCGTTCTCGCTGTTCTTTCCCTTCCTCAAGCTGTTCTACCTGCTGACGCTGGTGACCTCGCCCGACCTGTCGCCCGAGTTCCGGCACCGCTCGATCGCCACCATGGAGTGGCTCGGGCGCTACTCGATGACCGACGTGATGGTGCTGGCCTTGATGATCTTCTACGTGAACTCGTCGGGATACACGGAGGCATCCGTGCTGCCGGGCGCCTATTTCTTCGCGGCGTCCGCGCTGATGACGATGTTCGCCTACGGCTGGGCCAACACCGTGCCGGTGGCGGCGCGGACCGCCGGACCCCAGCCGGTGACCGAGACCACGACCCTGCGGTCGGTGCCACCGCCGGCCCAGCGGCGGGCGGGCTGACCGCGCGGGATGCGCGGCACGTAGAAAAGGCCGCCCGATGGGCGGCCTTGGCTGCACAGAGCCGTGAGGCGCGAATTAGCGCGAGTAGAACTCGACGACCAGGTTCGGCTCCATCTGGACCGGGAACGGCACGTCGCCCAGCGCCGGAACGCGAGACAGCTTGGCGATCATCTTGCCGTGGTCGGCCTCGATGTAGTCCGGCACGTCGCGCTCGGCGCTCTTGACCGCCTCGAGCACCATGGGAAGCTGGCGCGACTTCTCCTTGACCTCGACGACGTCGCCGATGCGGCAGCGGTAGCTCGAGATGGTGACGCGCTTGCCATTGACGGTGATGTGGCCGTGGCTGACGAACTGACGCGCGGCGAACACGGTCGGCACGAACTTGGCGCGGTAGACAATAGCGTCGAGCCGGCGCTCGAGCAGCCCGATCAGATGCTCGGACGTCGAGCCCTTGAGGCGCGAGGCCTCGGTGTAGATCTTGCGGAAGTGACGCTCGCCGATGTTGCCGTAGTAGCCCTTGAGCTTCTGCTTGGCACGAAGCTGCTGGCCGAAGTCGGACAGCTTGCCGGTGCGGCGGTCGCCATGCTGGCCGGGGCGCTTCTCACGCTTGTTGAGCGGGCTCTTGGGCCGGCCCCAGACATTCTCGCCAAGCCTGCGGTCGATCTTGTGCTTGGCCGTCACGCGCTTCGTCATTTTCGGCACTCCCGAGTGGTCTGATCTGGTTGGCTCGGAGCGCCCCCTCCTCTGCCGCGGCCCAAAAGCCACAGCCGACAGGTCAAGGCCAACATGGGCCCCACCGCGGGTGCGCAAAAGAAATCGCGGGCCCATGAAGGCTCGCGGCGGTGTCTTTAGCCGGCCCCGCGGCCGACGTCAACCATGGGGCCGGTCCGCGAGATGGAACTGCGCCGGCGCCCTTACTTCTTCACCGGTGTCGCCTGCGGCGGCGCGGCGCCCTGCTGCTTCTGGGCCGCAGCGGGCGAAGCCGGAGCGGTCTTGAGGTAGGCCGCAATCAGCTCCTTAACCTTCTTCTTCTGCTCGTCGGTGCAGGTCTTGGTATCGTTGGACTTCGGCTCCTCGACCACGACCTGGCGCTCGCCGGTATCCTGCTCGACCAATTTGATCTTGCCGGTCAGCAGCATGACCGTCGTCAGATGCAGCTGATTGATGTAGATCATCTGCTGCTCGGTCCACTTCTTGCTCTCCTCCTCGCGCCGCATGAGGGAGCGGTAGTTGGCGACCTGGTCCTCCAGCAATTCACACATCTGCGCGTGGGCGCTCAGGCGGCCCGCCTTGATCACCTCGCGCGCGATATCGATCGGCAAGTCCACCTTGCTGCGATCCTTCTTGTCGATCTCGACGGACTGGCCGTCCGGCTTGGTGAACTTGCTCGGCGTGAGCGACCACGCGTAGTCCATGAACGCCTTGACGGATTTCTCGCTCAGCTCCTGGGCAGCGGCCACCTGTCCGCCCCAGCACAATGCCATTATCCCGGCGATAAACGCCGGCATCCCCGCTTTCGACATCGTCCGCATCTTGCTCCGGTCCCACTCCGCCACAATCGCGCTGCCGAGGCCGTTAGCTGGCGCAACCGCTGGTGTTGTTTGTCCCACCCTTCGTCCCCATCGGGGCGGTGGTTCGGCTTGAAAATAGGCATAATCAAGGCGCCCTATGTGGGCGACTTGCGCCCTGCGCCCTTGCCGCGACTCAGAGTGGCTACAATGCCACGCAGTGTGCGGACCTCCTGCTCGGTTGCACCGATGCGGGAGAACATCGTGCGGATATTGCGCACGACCGTTTGGCGCTTGTGCGGCGGATTGAAAAAACCCAATCGTTCCAACTCCTCCTCCAGTTGCTCGAAGAATCCGACCAGTTGCTCCTTGGTGGCGGGCGGCGAGCCGCGGGTTTGCTGGCCCGCCGTCAGCGGGGTCTCGTAGGTGGTGACCCGCCCCAGACTGCCCCGGCGGGTCTCCTTGAGCCATTCATAGCCCAAGAGCAGCGCCGCCTGGGCGAGATTGAGCGAAGCGAATCTTGGGTTAACGGGGACCATGATGACAGCGTCGGCCACCGCCACCTCGTCGGTCTCGAGGCCGGCCCGCTCGGGCCCGAAGACGATGCCGCAGCGCTGGCCGTCGTCCATGCGCCGGCGAATCTCCTGGACGGCCTGCTCGGGGGTGAGCACCGGCTTGGCCAGGTCGCGCTGGCGGGCGGTCGTGGCGCAGACGAAGTTGAGGTCGCCGATCGCGGTCTCGAGGGCTGGAAATGCACGCGCGGCATCGACAATGAAATTGGCGCCGGAGGCGGCTGCGCGGGCCTTCTCGTTCGGCCAGCCGTCGCGCGGGTCGACGAGGCGTAGATCGTCGAGGCCGAAGTTGGCCATGGCGCGCGCCACCATGCCGATATTGTCGGCGAGCTGCGGGCGGACGAGGATGAGCACGGGATCGGGGAGATCGTCTGCGGCGCCCGCCATGCGCTTGGGGCGGGGGTCCTCCTCCTTGCGGATCCGGCGGATCACGCGGCGGGCGAGAAACCAGTACTCCTCGCCCTGCCAGTCCCGGGCGAGCGCGGCCAGCGAGGGAAAAGCCGCGGCCGGCCGCGGGCCGCCGGGCTGCAGGGCCAATCCCGTATCGGAGAAGGTCATCGCGGCGAACTGGGCGCAGAACTGGTCCAGGGTCGCGAGGCCGTCGGCGTCGGTGCGCTTGCGGCAATCGCGGCAGAAGGCCCCTGCCTCGACGCAGCGCTCGGCCGCGCAGTAGGCAATGGCGCCGCGGACCTCGGCGCTGCTCAAGGCCGGCTCGGCCACCCTCTCGGCGGCGGCCGGGGTGTCGCGATAGGCGGTGCGGACCACGGCGCTCACGGGCACACGAGCGCGCGCCAGGCACGGCTCGCGGCCATTGGGCCCGGTTTCGATGACAATTTCGGCGCTCACCGGCCCACCGGCGTCCATCGGCGACCCATTCGACAAATCGAGCGCTTCACCGCCGTGCCGCGCTGCGGTAGAAGCAGCGCGCCGGCGGGCGCGCTACGTGCGGGCGCGCGCCGAGTCCTCAAGCACCGCGCGTCGGAAGAGAAGCGATGACCAAGATCAAAGTGACCGGTACCGTCGTCGAGCTCGACGGCGACGAGATGACCCGTATCATCTGGCAGCTCATCAAGGACAAGCTGATCCATCCCTACCTCGACGTGAACCTCGAGTATTACGACCTCGGCGTCGAGTATCGCGACAAGACCAACGACCAGGTCACGATCGACGCCGCCAACGCCATCAAGAAGCACGGCGTCGGCGTCAAGTGCGCCACCATTACCCCTGACGAGGGCCGCGTCAAAGAATTCGGCCTCAAGGAGATGTGGAAGTCGCCCAACGGCACCATCCGCAACATCCTGGGCGGGGTGATCTTCCGCGAGCCGATCATCTGCTCCAACGTGCCCCGCCTGGTGCCGGGCTGGACCAAGCCGATCATCATCGGCCGCCATGCCTTCGGCGACCAGTACCGCGCCACCGACTTCAAGTTCCCCGGCAAGGGCAAGCTGACGCTCAAATTCACCGGCGACGACGGCAAGGTCATCGAGCGGGAGGTGTTCAACGCGCCCGGCTCGGGCGTGACGCTCGCCATGTACAATCTCGACGAGTCGATCCGCGAGTTCGCGCGGGCCTCGCTCAACTACGGCCTATCACGTGGCTATTCGGTCTACCTGTCGACCAAGAACACCATCCTGAAGCAGTACGACGGCCGCTTCATGGAGCTGTTCCAGGAGATCTTCGACAAGGAGTTCAAGGCCGAGTTCGACAAGAAGAAGATCACCTACGAGCACCGTCTGATCGACGACATGGTGGCCGCCGCGATGAAGTGGTCGGGCGGCTACGTGTGGGCGTGCAAGAACTACGATGGCGACGTGCAGTCCGACACGGTGGCGCAAGGGTTCGGCTCGCTCGGCCTGATGACCAGCGTGCTGATGACGCCCGATGGCAAAACCGTGGAGGCAGAGGCCGCGCACGGCACGGTGACGCGCCACTACCGCGAGCACCAGAAGGGCAAGGAGACGTCGACCAACTCGATCGCGTCGATCTTCGCCTGGACCCGCGGGCTCGCCCACCGCGCCAAGCTCGACAACAACCCGGCGCTCGCCAAGTTCGCGCAGACGCTCGAGAAGGTGTGCGTCGACACCGTCGAGGCGGGCTTCATGACCAAGGATCTGGCGCTGCTCGTCGGCGACCAGCAGAAGTGGCTGTCGACCACCGGCTTCCTCGACAAGGTCGACGAGAACCTGAAGAAGGCGATGGCCGCCGCGTAATGAGACCGACAAGGCGGTGCGCCCAACGCACCGCCTTTTTCTCAGCGCGCCTCGCGCTTGTGGTCGACGAGGAGCGCGCCGACGCTGGAGCGCAGCTTGCGCAGATGGCCGAGGCCGTCCTGGGTGATCTCGTACATGCCGTTGACGGGCTGGTCGATGAGGCCGACCTTCTTCATGCGATGGAGCTGGGAGACGATCGCGCCATTGCCGTCGGCGAAGCCCTGCTCCTCGAGCGCGCGCAGGAGCTGGCCGAGCAGGAAGGGACGCGCCTCGTGCGACAGCGCCTCGAGCAGCAGCATCTCGCGGACGCGGCTTCGCTGGTTGCGGCCCATCTCGTCGAGATCGGAGCCGGGGCCAAGGTCCGGCGCGTCGGCGGCCGCGTCGTCGACAGGCTCCGGGCTCGCCCGGTTGGCGCTGGTCCCGACGTCGGCGAGCAGCACATCGAGGGCCTCGAGCCGCCGGCGCAGCGCCGCAAGGGCGGCGGTGACGTCGGCCGGATCGGAGGCCCCGCGCGCCATCAGCAGCGGCTGGACATGGAGCTGGAAGGCAGCGGCCACGGCGCGGACAAAGGCCTCGGGCGCGGCGTCGTTGCCGTGTCCCTCAACGGAGGCTTCGCGATCGGCCCGCCACATCGTTCGATACCCGCTTCAGCATTGCATTCGATGATGCCACGCGCGTTGCGTTCCATCAATGCGCATTCCATTCGATACGATTCATTTCATTATATTCTATTTTAGAATGCGTCCGTAGCGATCTGATTTCGCTTCTTTTTATCCGCTCATCTTAACCTCGCATCCTGCGCCGACTTGATTGTCCGCATTCGTCACTTTCGCCGGCGCTTAAACGCGCAAGCCGGCATTCCCGTGCGCCGCCGTGCGGTCCATCCGTTCGCGATCGCGCCGCCATCGGTTGCGTATGCCGGTCCCGCTGTGGGTCCGCGGGGTGCGCCCTGCGAGGGCGCACGGCACTCGGGCCGTGGCCTCGACCTTCGAGGCTCGACGGGCATGATCTCACCCTACACGGCGCTGCCGAGCGCTGGGCTCATCGAGTGGCTGCTGCCGACCTTCCGCGTGCTGGATGTCCTGGCGCTCGTTCCCGGCGTGATGTGGTGCGAGATGGCGGTCTCGCTGGCGGCGGTGGTGGCGTGGAAGCTGACCCTGGCCTGGGTGGCGCGGCAGATCGCGGAGGCCTTCCGGCCGTGGCTCGCCGACCGGCTGTTTCACCTGGCCGAGGCGGTCGCGCCCGCGATCTGAAGGGAGGCAAAGGGGAAAGGTGCGCGCCCTTAGATCTGAGCCGGCCACACCTCACCCGCGCCGCGGAATCTCAAGCCCGCGCTTGACCGCCGGCCGCGCGAGGCCCCGTTGCAGCCACGGATCGACGTGCTTGAACTGGTCGTACTCGACCAGCTCGCGCGCGCCGTAGAAGCCGATCAGGTTGCGCACCCAGCCCAACATCGAGATGTCGGCGATCGTGTAGTCGTCGCCCATGATCCACTGCCGCCCGTCGAGACGCCCGTCGATCACGCCCAGCAGGCGCTTCGACTCGGCGACGTAGCGGTCGCGCGGCCGCTTGTCCTCGTAGTCCTTGCCGGCGAACTTGTGGAAGAAGCCGACCTGGCCGAACATCGGCCCGATGCCGCCCATCTGGAAATGCACCCACTGGATCGTCTCGATCATCCGCGCCGGATCGAGCGGGATGAACTTGTCGGTCTTGCCGGCGAGATAGCCAAGGATCGCGCCGGACTCCCACAGCGGCAGCGGCTTGCCCCCGGGGCCGTCGGGGTCGATGATCGCCGGGATCTTGCCGTTCGGGTTGAGCGACAGAAACTCCGGCGTCTTCTGATCGTCCTTGCCGAAGTCGACGAGGTGCGGCTCGTACGGCAGCCCGGTCTCCTCCAGCATGATCGACACTTTCACCCCGTTGGGCGTCGGCAGCGAATAGAGCTGGATGCGGTCGGGGTGCTTGGCCGGCCACCGCTTGGTGATCGGGAAGTGGGACAGATCTGCCATGATCATCTCCTGTTATAGTCGGCCGGATCGGCATCTCGCCGGAGCGCTTCCCGGAAAAGGTGGAAACCGGTCTTTCGACAAGACGCACGAAGCAACACACAGCCAGAGAGTAGGTTGTCGTCATCGTGATCCCGTTCAAGACCATCCGCGCCCGCGCCGAGAAGCGCAAGGGCGGGCCCAAGGCCCTCGAGCGGCTGCTGCCGCCGAAGCCGAACCCCAAGGCGCTCGCCAAGCTGGGCGACGACCGCGTGCTGGCCGAGATGACCCGGCGCGTGTTCTCGGCGGGCTTCGCCTGGAGCGTGATCGAGGCGAAATGGCCGGGCTTCGAGGCGGCCTTCCACGGCTTCGATCCCGGCCGGCTCCTGTTCGAGCCCGAGGAGTTCTGGGACGGCCTGGTGAAGGACACCCGCATCGTCCGCAACGGTGCCAAGATCCAGTCGGTGCAGGCCAACGCCCGCTTCGTGCAGGAGGTGGCCAAGGAGCACGGCAGCTTCGGCCGCATGCTCGCCGGATGGCCGTCCGCCGACGAGATCGGCCTGCTCGAGCTGCTGTCGAAGCGCGGCAACCGGCTCGGCGGCAACACCGGCCAGATGCTGTTGCGGTTCCTAGGATGGGACGGCTTCGTGACGTCGCGCGATGTGGTCGCCTGCCTGCGCGATGCCGGCCTCGACCTTGCCGAGCAGGTCACCTCCAAGCGCGACCTCGCCAAGGTGCAGGCCCAGTTCAATGCCTGGGCCAAGGAGACCGGCCTGCCCTACGTCCACATCTCGCGCATCTGCGCGATGTCGATCGGCGAGAACTACGCGGCGGGGAAGATCGCGGAGATGGGGGGCGGGGAGTAACGGGGTGAGACATTGGCCCACCCCTACGCGGCACCCACCCCTCACTCCCCCGCCAGCCCCGCAATCACGCCCTCGACATAGCGCTCCATCAGGGCGGGCGCCGACGCGCCGAACATGCGGATGCGGCCGGTATGCGCCAGCAGCAGCAGCCCCGCCGCGTGCGCGAAGGTGTCCACCATCAGCAGCCGCGCCTCGCCACGCCCGGCGCCGAGCGCTTCCGCGGCCTCGGCGATCGGCCGCAGTGCCGCTTCCAGCGCTGCATTGAGCGCCTCGTCGCGCGCCCGGCCGAGGCCGTGCGGCTTCATCCCGCCGCGAAACAGGTAGAACCCGAGGTCGAGGTCGCGCGGATTGTCGGCGTAGTAGCGGAAGAACGCCATCGCCGCCGCCTTGAGCCGCTCCGCCGGCGTGCGCGTGCGCACCACCGCCCGGCTCACAGCCTGCCCGAGCTCAGCGAGCGAGCCGCGCAGCACCTCGGCATAGATCGCTTCCTTGGACTCGAAATGGAAATAGAGCGCCGCTGGCGTATAGCCGGCCGCCGCCGCGATCGCCCGCAACGAGGCGCCGTCCAGGCCCTCAGCTTCGAAGACCTTGCGCGCGGCTTCCAAAATCAGCCCGCGCTTGAGGTCGCTCACCGCCTGCCGCCGGCCGCGCCGCTGATCCTTCGCCATGCCCTCCACCGCTCCACCCTTGACGGCCGGTCTGCCGTGGCTACAATTCTAACAGCGTTAGAAATACCGATCAATGAACGAGTATCAGACGAGGAGGCGTGCTCATGACGGTTCGAGTCGAGAAAGCCGGCCCGGTGTGGACAGTCATTCATGACCGGCCCGAGGCCCGCAACGCGATGGACCCGGCGAGCGCCGATGCGCTCACATCAGCCTTCCTCGAGTTCGACCGCGACCCGGACGCCGCCGTTGCCGTCTTCTATGGCGCGGGCGGCGCCTTCTGCGCGGGCTGGGACCTCAAGTACGTCAGCACCCTCGATGCGGCCTACCCGCTGGGCGAGCTCGACATTCCGCCGCTGGGCACGCACGGCAACGGCGGCGAGATCCCGCGCGGTCCCCTCGGGCCCTCCCGGCTCGAGCTCGACAAGCCGGTGATCGCGGCCATCGAGGGTCCCGCCGTCGCCGGCGGCATGGAGCTCGGCCTGTGGTGCGATTTCCGGGTCATGGCGGCGGAGTCCTACTTCGGCGTCTACTGCCGCCGCTGGGGCGTGCCGCTGATCGACGGCGGCACCGTGCGGCTGCCGCGCATCGTCGGCCAGGGCCGCGCGCTGGAGATCATCCTGACCGGGCGGAAGGTGCCGGCCGAGGAGTGCTTGGGGATCGGCCTGTGCGAGTACGTCACGCCCAAGGGCGGCGCCCGCGCGAAGGCGGAGGAGCTGGCCCAGCAGATCGCCCGCTTCCCGCAGGTGTGCGTCCGCACCGACCGGCGCTCCGCCATCCGGAGCCATGGCTTGAGCGTGCGCGAGGCGCTGGTTCAGGAATGGTACAACGGCCGCCAGGCCCTGATCGCGGACGGCGTGGCAGGTGCCGGCCGGTTCAAGGACGGGCTCGGCCGGCACGGCGACTTCGAAAAGATCAGGTGACGAGATCAGGTGAGCCGCGGGGCCGGCACGGCCCCGCGCATTCGCACCCCAGCCGGCCGCGGGGTCCTACTTGAGCGTGATCGCCAGGCCGCTCAGATCGAGGTTCGCCATCAACCCGACCTGCCGGCCGGTCAGCTCCAGCACGGCGCCCTTCTGGTTGGTCAGCACGATCGCGCGCGCGCCCTTGCCGAGCGCGAGCCCGGCGCCGGCCGCGCCGTAGACGCCCGCGACGTCCGACGGCCGCTCGATGTTGCTGACCCGGCCGTGCAGCACGGTCTTGGAGCCGCCGAACACCAGGCCATAGTCGAGACCGCCGGTCGACAACCCATAGCGCCGGCCGCGGAAGTCGAGGACGCCGCTGCCGCCGGAGCCGCCGATGACCCACCCGGCCTTGTAGATCGTGAGCGTCACATACCCGCTGTCGGCTCGGGCGGCGGGGGTCAATCCAATGACGGCAACGAGCGCGAGCAGCGCGGTGCGGACGGCCGATGACATCTTCATGAGACAGCTCTCCCGAGAGTTTTTAGGGCTGGCGGGCGACACACCACGAATCAGCGCCGCCAGTTTAACCGATGGATTGCGGAGGCACGATGATCGGGGGGTTACGCTCAGCGGTGAGAAAACAGCCGAGCGTCTGGCCCCCTTGACCCGGCCCTTGCGGCCGCCCCGATAAGGACGCCGGTCCGCGGCAAACGAGGTGATTCGTGAGCACCGCCCCATTCCTGAACCCGTCCGAAGCCGCCCGGCGGCTCGGCGTGTCCGCCAAGGCCCTGCGGCTCTACGAGCAGCGCGGCCTCCTCGTCCCGACCCGCACCTCGGCCGGATGGCGGGCCTATGGCCCCGATGCCATGGCCCGCGCCGCCGAGATCGTGGCCCTGCGCGCGCTCGGGTTGAGTCTCGGTCAGGTAGCGCGAGTCCTGAGAGGCGACGTCGAGGATCTCGAGCCGGCCCTGGCCGCGCACCAGGCCGCTCTCGAAGAGCAGCTCGGCACGCTTGCCGGCACGGTGGAGAAGGTCCGCCGCCTGCGTGCCGATCTCACCTCAGGCCAGGCGCCGCCCGCGGGCGAGCTGGCGCGGGTGCTGGTTCCGGCCGCCGACCTCGCCGTCGCCTTCGACCTGCCGTGGCCGTGGGGCGGCGAGCGGTTCGAGCTGGGCGACATCCGGCGGCTGACCTACATCGTCGGCCCGCTGTTCAGCGGCAAGACGCGGCTGGCCAGGCGCCTGGCCGAAACCCTCCCCGGTGCCGCCTTCCTCGGCCTCGAGGGGCTGGCGGAGGGCGGCGCGGCGGCCCGCGCGCGGCGTGATGCCGATCCGGCGCTCGCAGTGCGAGTCGACCGCACGCTCGTCTGGCTGGTCGACGAGGGCGCGACCGTGTCGGATGCGTTGCTTGCCCTGCTGGCCGGATTGGAAAGCGATGGCCCGACCATGCTGGTCATCGACATGCTGGAGCAGGGCCTCGACAAGGCGACCCAGGAAGCCCTGATCGCCTACCTGCGCCGCCGCGGACCCGGCGCACGCCCGCTCTTCGTCCTGACGCGCTCCAACGCGATCCTGGACTTGGACGCCGTGGGTCCCGACGAGGCGATCCTCCTCTGCCCCGCCAACCACAGCCCGCCGACCCGCGTCGCGCCCTATCGCGGAGCCGCGGGCTACGAGGCGGTGGCCACCTGTCTCGCCTCGCCCGAGGTGCGGGCGCGGACGGCCGGCGTCATCGCCTGGCGGCCCGAGGTCGCGTGAGGGTTGCTGCCGTCATGCCAGCCATCACATCGCGACCTTGGGGGTGCGAAATCCCATCGCGACCCAGGCCGCGAGCAGCTTCCACATGAATTTCCCCGAGTGGGTACGGTAGTTGGGGACATCGCTGGGCAATTCGGCACTCTCGCGCCGGTCCTTCGTCATGACCCGCATCTCCAGCGGGGCGGCGCCATCGGGCAGGCGGTTCCGGTAGATCGACAACCAATGACCCTTGCTGAATTCGAGGAACATCGGCGCGTTGCAGCAGGTCGCAACCACCCGCCGCGTCGTCGATTGCGGGGTCAGCCGATGCTCTTGCAGCTTCTCGCCGCCCTTCGTGCAGCGGACCCGGTCTTTGCGAACCAGCACGAAGCCGGTTCCGCCGTCGGCATCGCGGACGGCGGGCGCCGCCGGAGCCTGCTCGAACGCCAGGCCGGCGTCCTGGCAGCTCCGACAGTGGCAAGATACGCTCACGATCGGTTTGCCGGTGGTCTCGAACGCGACCTGCCCGCATTGGCACGCGGCGGTAAGATGCTGATTGTTCTTGTCCACGCCGCGCTCCGGTCCGAGGTTGATAAATCAAACTAGACCGTACAGTACTATTCGTCAACCGTCGCGACCAACAGGATCTGCACGAGCAGCCCGATGAAGATGTCCCACGCGAACGCGCCGTCGAAGGATAAGCCGTTGTCCCGCTCCGAGCGCAAGCGTCGGGCGATCCTCGACGCCGCGGCAGAGATTTTCCTGCAGCATGGCTTTCTCGGCACCAGCATGGACGACGTCGCCGCGCGCGCGGCGGTATCGAAGCAGACGGTCTACAAGCAGTTCGCGAGCAAGGAGGCGCTGTTCGTCGCGATCGTGCGCAGCATGACCGGCCAGGCCGGCGGCCGGGTGCAGAGCGAAATGCGCGACCCGCAGGACAGGGAACAGCTCGCAGCGGAGCTGCTTGCGTATGCCGAGCGCCAATTGACGATCGTGATGACGCCCCGGCTCATGCAGCTGCGCCGCGTCGTCATCGGCGAGGCGGTGCGCTTTCCCGAGTTGGGCCAGGCGCTTTACGACGGCGGGCCCGGGCGCGCCATCGCGGGCCTTTCCGAAGCGTTCACCCGCTGGGCCGATCGCGGCCTGCTGGTGATCGACAGCCCGCTGGCGGCAGCAACGCATTTCAATTGGCTCGTCATGGGTGAGCCGGTCAATCGGGCGATGCTGCTGGGTGATAAGGCGATCCCGGGCAAGGCGGCGCTCCGGCGCCACGCTGCGGACGCCGTGCGCGTCTTCCTCGCGGCCTACGCAGGACCGGGCGCGTGAAAAAGACGGAGTCGCTCGCGGCCCTGTTTGCCCACCCGCGCCCTGGCGTCCGTCAGAACCGGGCGCCGCGGTTGTAGGCCTCGACGAGCTGGTTGTAGTCGCGGGTCAGGCGGCCGGGCGAGCCCTCGACCATCCAGGAGCTCCCCGCATTGATCATCATCTTGTCGCCAGTCGAGTAGGGGACCTTGTCCCGCACGCGCCGCATGAGCTGCTTGGCGGTCACGAGGTAGGACTTGGCCGCGCTGACGAACATCGAGCCGACGCCCGCGTCCTTCTCAGTGCCCGCGAATGCTTCCGTCGCCCTGACCATCTCCTCGTAGCTGCCGACCGCCTGGGTGAAGGCCGGAAGGTTCGTCTTCTCTCCCTCCTGCGCGCGCATCACCTGCTTGGCCGCGAGCAAGGTCGACTCGATGTGCCAGCGCGCCTTCTTGCCTTCGGTGCGCTCGATCTCGGCCACACGCTCCAGGGCGCGCTTCTCCTGCAGGGTCTCGATGCCGGCGCGCAGCTTCTGGTCGGCCGCGGCGAACTCATTCCACACGGCGACGAGGCGCGGATGGAGCGCCCGGCCCTTCGCCATCTTGTCGTCCTTGTAGTTCTGCTGCTCGTAGTAGTCGTTCGCCTCCTTCAGCAGCGGCTCGAGCTGGGTGACCGCGGCGACATAGGCCGAAGCGGCCGCCTCGAGCTCGGGCTCGCGCGGCTCCGTCGCGTTCGCGGTCTCGACCTTCTGCTTGCAGTCGGACGTGTCGTAGATCGTGTACGTGCCGTAGATGATCCGCTCCTTGCCGGTGGGGCCACCCTTGCTGGCCCAGCTGAAGTAGCGCGCCCGGCTGTCGTAGGAGCGCTCGGACAGCCGGTTGATGCAGTCGATGTAGGCGTTGAGCTTCTGGGTGAGCGACGGCGGGTCGGCGGCCGCGGCGCCGGTGGACGGGAGGGCCGGCGCGAGCAGGAGAGCGCAACCCGCCACCGCGACTTGCAGATTCATCGAACGCTTCATCATCGCACGCATGATCTCACCTGCAACCAACCACCGCCTGTCATGCCTTTGAGTGTTCAGCAAACCGACGACTGCCGCAAGCGGATCGGCCGGCATCGTGAGCGGATGGTTGACGGGCGGTCGCCTGCCATGATTTCCGCTCGCCCACTCGCCTATGGTGTCGCGTGTTGGGTCTCGACCGAGGAGCACGCAGATGATCGAAGGCTCGTGCCACTGCGGCGCCGTCCGCTGGCGTTTCGACGGAACACCGGAGGCGGCCACCGCGTGTAGCTGCACGGTGTGCCGGCGCTACGGGGTGCTCTGGGCCTACGACTACGAAGACGAGGGGATCCACGTCTCCGGCCCCACGAAGGCCTATGTGCGGGGCAAGGCGCTCGGCTTTCACTTCTGCCCCAACTGCGGCGGCGTCGCCTACTGGCGCGCACTTGGCGTCGGCAAGGACGGCCGCCGGCGCATCGCGGTCAATCTGAGGCTCGCGGAGCCCGACGCCGTCGGCGCTATTCCGCTCGAGCACTTCGACGGGCTCGTCAGCTTCGACGACCTCGGCCAGGACGGCCGGTGCGTGAAGGATGTGTGGTTCTAGGGGGTAAGGCGCGGGCAGCCGGCGTGCGGCGGCTTGCACAAATGTTCAAGACCGCCGGCGGCGATCAGGCGATCGTTCGATCATCGCGCAACCCGCACCCGAAGGCCTCTCCCGTGATCGCAACCAAGATCGCCATCATCGTCCGCGACGACCTCGCCGTCTGGCAGAAGCTCAACGTCACGGCCTTCCTGACGAGCGGCCTGGTGGGCGCCGCGCCCGACCTGATCGGCGCGCCTTACGAGGACGCAGCCGGCAATGGCTATCATGCGCTCGCGATCCAGCCGATGATCGTGCTCGCCGCCGACGCCGCCACGATGAAGGCCATCTACCAGCGGGCGATGGAGCGCAAGGTGCGGCTGTCGCTGTACATCGCCGACATGTTCGCGACCGGCCATGACGCAGCCAACCGCGCCGCCGTCCGCCAGCACCGGCCCGAGGACCTCGATGTCGTCGGCCTCGCGCTACGTGAAGAGCGCAAGACGATCGACAAGATCACCAAGGGCGCCTGGAAGCACCCGTGATTGGGTCGTCAGTCCCACGGTGGCGTCGTCGCCCGATCAAATGGCGCGGCGACGGCGCGCGATCGGAGCGTCCTTGGCACTGCGTTCGGATGGCAGCTCGGCGCGGCAATAGTCGCGACACGTGCCGCGTTCTTCGGTTCGTCGGTCACGGAGGCAGCACCAGAAGGCCCTGGCGCGCCACTTGTATCCGAGGTGCCGGCACGAATTGCAGGCACCGGGCATTGCGTTGAGGTCTTTGAAAATGTTCGCGAGCACCGGCGAGGCCGGGTCTTTGGCCAGCATGTATCCCCCAGACGAGTCGGCCCCTCTCCGACGAATGATTCCGTACGGTGAATGAATGGCAATTGTAGGGCTGTGACCGACAGCGTGCGCCCTTAACGCCGCTTGTGGCCCCGATCACTGCTGCGCGCAGCGCTCGAAGATCGCGATCTGGGCGTCGCTGAAATAGTCGATCTTGCGGTTCGCATTGCGGTGGGTCAGGTGCAGGCACATGTCGCGCGCGATCGTCCTCGCATAGTCGACCGTCACGGCATTCACATCCGCCGGGTCGAGATGCTGCCGGTTCTCGCTGACCAACTCGAGCGCGGCCTTCGAGCTCGTGAACAGGACCTCGTCGACGAGCCGTTTGCGCTCCTCTGCCGTCATCGCGCGCATCGGCAGAACCTTGACCGCGAACTCCAACCAGTCCTTCGAGCTGGTGCGCGCCACCACGCTCGCGACCAGCCGGCGCAATTCCGCGGGCGTGAAGATGTCGTCCAACTTGTCGCGCGACAGGCTCGCGTCGAGCTCCTTGAGGCTCGCCTCGGCGATCACCTTGTCGAGCAGCGGTTTGCGCAGGTCGCTGACGAAGTTCAGATGGCGTAGCGCTGCGATCGCATGCGGCGCGCGCGCCGTAGCGATGGCGGCCACGGCGTCGCTTTGGACCTCTCGCGGCAGCCGCGCGCCGAAGACCTCCAGCGCCAGCACCGCCACCTCCGGATTGGCCGCAAAGGCGGCACGCATGCGCTGCCCGAGCCCGGCGACCTCCTCGTCCGAGACGCGCCCGACTTTCGACTGCCGGAGGATCAGCCCGATATTGGCCTCGCGAAACGCCTTGGCGCGCAGGGCCTCGCGCTGATCGGGCCTCAGCCGGGGAACGTCGGCGGCAAGGCCCAGAGCCTCGCTGCCGGCGTCGGGCGCCAGCAGGATCCGCCGGATCACCTCGTCGAACTGGGCATCGTCCAGCAGGCCGGGCTTTCGCGCCACCTTGGCAAGGTCGCCGGCGGTCTCGGCGAGCGCCAGGAACAGGCCGAAGACCCGGTCTCGCGCGACCAGCCGGGAGTTGTCCAGCGTCAGCAATTGCACCAGCGTCGGCAGGTTGCGTTCCTCGATCGCCTCCGCCTCGGTGAACTGCTTGCTCCACACGCCGCCGAAAGTCACCGCCGCGTTCTGCGGTTTGAACGTGAGCTCGAGCGGGCACGCGCCGCCGCCTTTGACGACGGAGCGGCAGATGCCGGCGACAAAGCGATCCTGGGCCTCCCGGACTTCGAACAGCGCGCTCCGCGACAAACGCGACCCTTTGCTCTCGGCCGCGAGCGCCGCTGTGACCGCGCCGACGACAGGCACGGACAGGTCTTCATCGGGCCCGCGCGTGGCGAGGTAGGGCTTCGAAAACCGGTACAGCACATCGACGGCGCTGGTCGTGAACGCGCCCTCGACGTTGCGGACGATTCTGTTCCCCCTCCGGCCGCTCAGGACCCACACGGTGTCCACACCGGACGGCGCCCATTCACCGGCGATGTGCACCGTGCCGTCCTTGCCGACAACGGCCCAGGTCCGCGGAATGCCCGGCGCCGTCAGCCACAGCGGAACATAGAGCCACGTCCAGGCGATGAGCAGCCACAGGCTGGCATAGACCACCCTGTCGTACTCCCTCGTCATGACCAGGTGCAGCATGGCCGCGAGGGAGCTGCCGAGGCAGACGATCGGCCAGACGCCGCGGGTATCCGACAGCCAGATCGTTCCGGTCCCATTGAGGACGAGGCCGAGACCGACGCCCACGACGCACGGCAGGATCGCGAACGCGATCGCCAGGGTCCGGGCGGTTGGCTTCGAGCGTTTCACTCCCTGTTCCTTTCAAGGAGTTCACGTGAAAGCGCCTGTGCTGCGGAAGGAGGGCGGCGGCGTCCTCTCGTTTCGGACCGCCCGTCACCGGTGACGCGGGACCCGTTCGCCGAAGCATCCCGGCTGTCCCGCGGGGGCAGCGGCGCGCTTTCGCAACGACCGATTGTCCTCGCGTGATCGGGGCCTCGTCAAGGCTCGGTTCAGGCGAGGTGTTTTTTGAAGAACGCGATCGTCCGCTCCCAGGCCAGCTTGGCCGACGCCTCGTGGTAGCGCGGTGTCGAGTTGTTGTGAAAGCCATGCTGGGTGCCGGGATACATATGCATCTCGTAAGCGACGCCGTTGGCCTTCAGGGCCGTCTCGAAGGCGGGCCATAGCGCATTGATGCGTTCGTCGTTCTCGGCGTATTGGACCAGCAGGGGCGCCTTGATGGCCGGCACCGACGCCGTTTCGGCCGCCGCGCCGTAGAAGGGGACGGCGGCCTTCAGATCGGCGCCGAGCGTGACGGCCAGGAAGTTGGTCGTACTGCCGCCCCAGCAGAAGCCGGTGACCCCGAGCTTCCCCGCCGACAGCGCGTGCGCTTTCAGGAAGCGTGCGCTGTTGACCATGTCCGTGCGCAGCTTGCTCTGGCCGAGGCCGGCCTGAAGGGTGCGGCCGTCATCGTCGTTGCCCGGATACCCGCCGACGGGAAACAGCCCGTCGGGCGCCAGCGCCAGGAATCCCTCGGTCGCGGCCCGGCGGGCCACGTCCTCGATGTAGGGATTGAGCCCGCGGTTCTCGTGGATCACCAGGACTGCGGAAAACGGCCCCGGTCCGTTCGGCTGCACAAGGTATCCGCGCATGGTGCCGGAGGTGCCGCCCGGCGACGGGTAGGTCACATACCGGCCTTTGATACGCTCGTCGGTGAAAGAGATCGTCTGGGCCTGCGCGTAGCGCGGCAGCAGCGCTTGCGCCATGGCCAGCCCGCCGGCCGTCACCGCGGCCGCCTGCAGCAGGAACTCGCGGCGGTCGATGCGCCCGTGGCAGTATTCGTCATAGAGATCGAACACACGCTGGTCGATCTCGCCCTGGGTCAACGCCCGCGGCGCCTCGGGTGCAACCGACGACGGCTCTACGCTCCACTGCTCAGACATCGCTGGATCTCCGCTACGGATATCGGGCCGGCCGCACCGACGCACCCGCCTGCTTGACGGGGGAACGGAACGGCTTGGAGCCCTTGTTTCTCAGTCCTTGAGCACGCCCGACGCTTTGGCTGTGAACGTCGCGATATAGTCCATGAGCGCGGGCGACAGGCAGTCATAGGGCTCGAGCTTCAGCTCTTTCAGCCGGGCGCGCACGGCTGCCATCTGATCCGGCTTGGCGCCGGCCTCGATGATCGAGGAGACGAAAGCGGCGAACTCGGGCGGTGCCCAACCCTGCTCCTTCGAGCGTTCGGTGTGGATGAAGGTCAGGCCAGAGAACGGATGCTTTTGCCTTTCGACCGGGCCATGCATGTGCACGCCGCAATCTTTGCAGGCGTAGCGCTGAATGAGCGCGGATGCGTCGACCACCTTGAGCTTCTGGGCATTCTTGGTGACCTTGACCTTGTCGCTCGGCACCACGGCGACCTGCGAGAACAGCGCGCCCGCGGGCTTCCAGCACTTGGTGCAGCCGCACACGTGATTGTGCATGCACTGAGACGTGACGCTGACTTCGACCGGGTCCTTTGCGCAGGCGCACACCAGCGTCCCGCCCGCGAAATTGGCCGTGCCCGGCTTCACGCCATTGTCCACTCCGGGGTGAATTGAGACCGTCGCCATGCGTATCCTCCTCTGCGGTTTTCTGGAGCTTTCCAGTGTTCCTCACGGAAGGGCCGTCGAGCTTCCGCAAGAGTGAACCCACGCTCGACGTTCCGCAAGATGAGCAATCGATCACAATCCAGCCAACGCCCGCCCGACGCGATCGGCGCCCTACGATCTCAACCGCCCCTCGCGCCCGCTCGGGTCGGCGCTCAACAGTTCCTCATGGAGACCGTTTGCCTCCTCCCCCTCGTCCAAGCCGGGATCGCCGAGCGCGTAAAGGGTGCCGAACACCGCCTCGTAGGCGGTGGTGCGCAGGACGAGGCTGAGATCGCGCCGGGAGGCGCCGGCCGCCAGCATCCGCTCGATCGCGGCCCCGGTTGCCCCGGACGGACTCGCGGGGTCGCGCCGGCCATTGGCGATGATGTTGTCCAGCGACGCGTCGCGCCCGAAAATGTCGATGATCTCCCGCCACAGATGATCGAGGAATTCCGCTCGCGTGGCCATCGGCGCCCCCGGTTGCTGATCTGCCAACCCTACACCGCCGATACCGCCTCCTGCGGCCGCAGCACCGCGCCGGCGGCGCTCGCGTCGAGCGAGAACTCGCGGTCGAACGTGCGCCCCGACCGCGCCGTCTGCGCGAACACGAGGAGGGCCGCCTTCGGCAGCTCCCGTCCGATCGTCGCGATGAGGCCCGCTTGCGTCGCCGCATCGAGCGCGGAGAGCCCGTCGTCCACCACCACCACGTCCGGCCGGTGCAGCAGCACGCGCGCCACTGCCAGACGCTGGCGGTCGCCGTTGCCGAGGATCTGGTGCCAGTTCTCGAGCACGCCGAGCTGCCCGACGAGATGATCGAGCCCGACCGCGCGCAGCGCGTGGGCGGCGCGCCCCTGCGTATCGCCGGCGGGCGCCTCGTCTGCCATCAGCACGTCGCTGAGCGAGCCCATCGGCAGGTAGGGGATCTGCGGGACCACCATCACCCGCGCGCCCCGCGGCCGCTCGACCCGGCCCCGGCCCCACGGCCACAGGCCCGCGAGCACCCGGACCAGCACCGTCTTGCCGGTGCTCGACCCGCCGACGACCTGGACCTTCTCGCCCGGCGCCACGGCCAGTCCCGCATCGGCGATGAGCACGCGGCCGGCCACGTCGCGCACCGCGATGTCGTCGAGACGGACCCGGCCATCGCCGCTGTCCGTGGTGCGGATGCCGCCCGCCGCAAGGCCCACCATCCGCTCGTCGAGCGCGTCGGACGCCTCGATCAGGTCCATCACGCGCCGCGCCGAGGCGTACCACTCCGCGATGCGGTTGAAGTTGTCGACCACCCACGAGATCGCGAGCTGCACTTGCACGAACGCGGCGCCGAGCTGCACCACCTGGCCCAGCGTCAGATCGCCGGAGAAGTACTTGGGCGCGGCGAACAGCAGCGGAATGATCGGGATCAGCGGCCCGCTGGCGTTGGTGATCCACGTGATGCGACCGTGCTGGCGCACGATCTCGAGCCAGCGCGTCACCACCCCGTCGTAGATGCGGTCGAGCGCCCGCCTCTCGTGTTGGCTGCCGCCGATCAGCGCCACGCTCTCGCCGTTGTCGCGCAGCCGCATCAGGCCGAAGCGGAACTCGCCCTCGGCCGCGTTCTTGCGCCCGACCGCCGGCACCAGCGGCCGCCCCACCCACACCATCAGGCCCGACGCGATGCCGCCGTAGGCCAGCGCCGCGATCACCATGTAGGCGGGAATGACGACCTCGGTGCCGCCGATCCGCACCGGCAGGCTGCCGCCCACCGTCCACAGGATGCTGATGAACGCCGCCGCGCCCAGCACCGCCGAGAACAGCCCGATCGCCAGATCGACCAGCGGCTCGGTCGCCCACCGGGTGTCGTCGGCGATGCGGTACTCCGGGTTCGGTGGCTCGGTATGAGTGACCGCCAGGTGGTAGTAGTGGTGGCGCGCCAGCCATTGCCCGACGAGCTGGCGGACGATCCACTCGCGCCAGCGCACCTGCAGCGTCTCGCGGGTGATCACGATGGCGACGCCGACGGCCGCCATTGATGCGATGATGCCGGCAAGCGCCAGCACTGCCATCGCCGCCGTTTCCGCGTCCTTGCGCTCGAGCGCGTCGAAGAACCAGCGGTGCCAGCGGTTCAGGCCCACCGTCACCCCGAGGCTGACCGTCAGCGCGGCGGCGAGCCCCAGCGTCAGGCCCCACGCCCGGGCTTGCGACGGCCCCGTCCAAAATCCGCCCGCAAAATGCGCGAAGGCTTTGGCCACGCGCGGGTCGAGCCGGAAGCGATGGGCGTCGGCGGGGTCTTGGGTGGCGATCGTCATGAAGCATCCAGAATTCAAGGGGCGGCCCGCGACGGCCTCATCGCAGCGATGGCGCCCGCATACTACAGCCCAAGGCGGCGCAAGCGAGACCGAAAGCCGCTTCGCTCAGCGCGTGGCGCATCGCAGCGGGACATGCCAGAGTGGCCTCCAGCGGCCAGCGCGCCGATTCAACTCTCCCGTGAGCAGGATGAACCTCCCATGAGCGAAGACGTGCGGCCCGTGAGCGGGGTGACGGCCGTCGACCGCTACCTCGAGGACGGCTACGCCTCGGTGGTCGGCATGTCCTCGCGCTTTGCCGCGGCGGTGTGCTGCGGCCTGATGAAGATCCAGTCGGACCTCGGCGTGACCGGGCCGGTGGCCGAGATCGGCACCTTCGAGGGCCGCTTCTTCATCGCGCTGGCGAAGGCCTTGCGTCCGGACGAGCAGGCCCTCGGCATCGACCTGTTCGACTGGCCCAACCCGCAAGTCATCGACCGCTTCGAAGCCAATTGCGTCAAGCATGGTGTCCCCGCGGAGCAGCGCATCACCTGGCGCGCCGACAGCCGCACCATGAAGCCGGAAGAGCTGCTGGCCAAGCTCGGGGGCCGCCGCGTCCGCCTGTTCCACGTCGATGGCGAGCATTCTCGCGCGGCGCTGGCCAAGGATCTCGAGCTTGCCACCGCCGTGCTCGACCCGGCCGGCGTCATCGTGCTCGACGACATGCTCCATCCCGGCTACCCGACGCTGATGGTGGCCGTGCAGGACTATCTCGAGCGCCATTCCGAGATGTGCGTGCTGTGCATCATCGACCGCGAGACCATCGTCGCCGCGACCAAGTTCGTGCTTTGCCGCACCGAATGGTTCAAGCGCTACGAGGAGCGGCTGCTCGAGGCGTTCAAGGATCGGGTGTGGCCGCTCGGCGCCGACTTCGAGCCGCACTGGTGCCTGGTGCTCTCCCTCGATACCCGCCTCGCCGCGATTGTGTGAGCGGTAATGGGAGGTCTCACTCCATGATGTGGCCGCCGTCGTAGGTGCAGGCGATACGCCCGAGCGCGGCGCGGAAACGGTCCGAGTCCATCAGGCGGGCGAAGCGCGCGTCGCCCTCATCCGTAGGGCCGGCATCGGTGGGGCCGGGATACTCCGCCGATCCGAGCAGCAGCGTGGCCAGCGCCGCCCCCTCCGGCAACGGACCGGTCCGCGCCAGCAGCCGCCGCACCAGCGCCGGGTCGAGCGTCGGCAGCTCGGCCAGAAAGCCGTCGACGAGGCGCCGCGCCAGCGCATGGTCGGGGTGATCGGCCCGCACGTCCGCATGGCCGCAGTCGTAGAGATGCCCGACGCTGTCCCACACCTTCGGCTCGGACGGAAACCGCGGCGCGAGCCCGGCCTGCGCCTCCTCCGCCACGTAGAAGCGGTTGAGCCCATCGAAGAACACGAAGCGGTAGCCGTTGGCCAGCAGAGCCGGCTCCCACTCGCCCCAGCTCTCCGTCATGCTCACCGGCGCGATCGCCTCGATCAGGATCACCCGCGGACGCAGCCGCTGCCAATCGCCGCCGGCCAGCACCTCGGCCTCCGCCCCTTCGACGTCGATCTTGAGAAAATCGACGGCCGTGACGCCGTGCGCCTTGGCGAGGCTCGCCAGCCGGTGGACCGGCCGTCGCTCGGTCGTGAAGCCTGCGCCGTACTCGGCCGCGACCCGTGCGTGGGCCTCGATCGTCGTCGACAACCCATGAAAGCGATCGACGATGTGGAAGTCGGCCTCGCCGTCGGCCCGCCCCACCAGCGCACGCACGGTGGTATCGCGGGGCCGCACGTGCGCGTAGAGGTCGGCCAGCGCGCGCTGCGGCTCCACCACCAGCCCGCGCCAACCCTTGAGGTAGAACCAGAAGCTGACGTTGTCGGCCACCGGGTGCCCGCCGCCGATATCGATGTAGAAGCCGGTGCTCTGGCCGGCGAAGATCTGGTCGAGGTGGGTGTCCTCGAGCCGCTGGGCGTACGACAGGCGCATGGGAATATCCGCTTCATGGGGGTGGGTGCGTGGCATGATGCGCGATCGATGCGGCAAGATCGAGCCCCGCCGACCTCGTGCTCAACCCCCCGGGGCCGCACACGCAGGCGGCCATGACGTGGTGGGGCGGATAACGCTTCGACTTTGACGTCGCACTCGGCCCTTACGCCGTCACCATCTCGTCGGCGATGGCCAGCGGCTCGATGGCGACGCCGTCGCGGCTCACCGTCACGAGGCACTGCGGCGGCACCGCGCTCCAGCCGTCGTGCAGGCCGTCGAGCGGCTCGGAGACGACCAGCGTGCCGGCGGTGTGGGGCATGGACCGCAGATACAGCGACGGCGGCGCACGGTCGCTGGCGTAGCGCACGGCATAGATGCGCTCGCCGTCGGCCCAGGCCGCCGTGAAGCGGAAGGGGGCATCGACGCCGGCCTCGTGCTGCAGACGCGCGACCACGGCCAGCAGACGGGCGACCGCCTCCTGCGGCGCGCGGTCGAAGCCGAAGGCGATCAGCAGGAGGAACAGCGTCTCGCTGTCGGTGGTGCCCATGCGATGGGCGTAGAGATCGTCGGGCAGCAGCATGTCGAGCCGGCGGCGCAGGCTGTCGTAGCCGCCGATCTGGCCGTTATGGATGAACAGGTGGCGGCCGAGCGCGAAGGGGTGGCAATTGGCCCGCGTAGTGGCAGTGCCGGTCGAGGCGCGCACGTGGGCGAGGAACAGGCCGGAGCGGATCTGGTGCGCCAGGCTGCGCAGGTTCTCGTCGCTCCACGCCGGGCGGATGTCGCGGAACACGCCCGGCGTCTCGCGCTCGCCGTACCAGCCGAGCCCGAAGCCGTCGGCGTTGGTCGCGCTATGGGGCGCCTCGCGGCACTGACGGCTCTGGGCGATGAGCGACTGGCATGGCGCACTCACGAACTCGTCGAGAAAGACGGGGTCTCCGAGATAGGCGATCCAGCGGCACATCGGCGGGCTCGGGATGGCTAATGGGTTGCAGGGGCCCTCCGCCGGGCAGCGATCTCCTCACTCATCTGCATGATGGAGCGGCTGGCGGTGGATTCGAACGCGAACGGCAGGAAGGCATGGATCAGCGCGGCTGAAGCGGCCATGAACAGACGGCCGGCGAAACGCAGCGCGAACATCTGATGCTCGAAATAGCTCTCACCCACGCTGTTGGGATGGTCGAGAAAGGCCTTGGCGATGGGGTTGTGCATGCTCCTGGACTCCCTGATGAACGCGCCGTCTCATCCGTCGCCCGGACAAACTATTCATCGATTCTCAGGATGTGTTCCCAAATTTGACCGGTGTATGCTGTTCCCGTGGGAACATTTCTGCGGATAAGGGCCTTTGGTGGGATGCTTGATACGATCGATCGAAAATTGCTCGACGAGATGCAAACCGACGCCGCCATCTCGCTCGACGGCTTGAGCGAGCGGGTCGGCCTGTCGCGGAATGCCTGCTGGCGGCGGATCAAGCGGCTCGAGGAGGAGGGTTTCGTGCGGGGCCGCGTCGCCTTGCTCGACGCCGACAAGCTCAACGTCGGGCTGATGGCCTTCATCTCGATCCGCACGACGCGGCACGAGCCGCAGTGGCTGGAGGAGTTCGGCAAGGCGGTGCGCGACATCCCGGAGATCATCGGCGTCTACCGCACCACCGGCGAGGTCGACTACCTGCTGCAGGCGGTGCTGCCGGATGTCGCCGCCTACGACCGCCTCTACAAGCGCCTGATCGCGCGGGTGGCGCTGTCGGACGTGTCGTCATTCTTCGTGATGGAGAAGATCAAGTCGACGACGCGGCTGCCGCTCGACTACGTCGGCGACTGACGACGTGCGTGCGCGCGCCCCGCGGGATCAGCCCGCGAGGTGCGCTTCGATCGCCTTCAGCGCCGCGTCGGCCTTGGCGCCGTCGGGGCCGCCGGCTTGGGCCATGTCGGGGCGCCCGCCGCCGCCCTTGCCGCCCAGTGCCTCGGCGCCGAGGCGGACGAGGTCGACCGCGCTGTAGGTCTTGGTCAGGTCGTCGGTGACGCCGACCGCAAGGCCCGCCTTGCCGTCCTCGGTGACGCCGACGATGGCGACGATGCCGGAGCCGACCTGCTTCTTGCCGTCGTCGACGAGGCCGCGCAGGTCCTTCGGGTTGAGCCCCTGCACCGAGCGGGCGAAGAGGCGGACCTTGCCGACGGTGCGGATCGCCTCGCCGGCGGCCGCCGCGCCATTGGACGCACCGCCGCCCAGCGCCAACTGCCGCTTGGCATCGGCGAGCTGGCGCTCCAACCCCTTGCGCTCGTCGAGCAGGCCCTTGACGCGCTCGACGACCTCCTCGGGCCGCACCCGGAGCACGGACGCGGCCTCGCGCATGCGCTCGTCCTGGGCG
>JAESFN010000543.1_pt1 | contig 31831 bp, 31 predicted proteins | sample 9269411 | NCBI WGS metagenome assembly JAESFN01 (sample SAMN14505399, study PRJNA617100) | algae metagenome | isolation source: Iphinoe sp. HA4291-MV1 and co-occurring heterotrophs from trail next to... | place: USA: Maunawili Falls, Hawaii | collected 2009-07-25
GTCCCACCCGGAGGAGTCCCCTCGACTCTACGGGGCCGGGCCGGGCCCGGGTGTCTTACCGGACCGTCAGGCCTTCAGCAGCGCCTCGGCCAGCGCGGTGGGCTGGGTGAACTGGGCCTCGTGGCTGCCGGGCGCGATGATCGGGGCGACGCCGAGCCGGTCGGCGAACCGGGTCCAGCCGTACTCGCCGGGCGGCAGCGCGATGTCGTCGCTGCTCAGCACGTACGCCACCGGGACGCCGAAGTCGGGGCCCAGCGGCTCCACGGTCTCGGTGAAGTACTGCAGCGGGTGCGGCACCATCAGCCCGTGCACCGCCCGCTGGACCGGCTCCGGGGCGTCGTTCATGAACGCCTCCCGCCAGACCTCGAAGGGCAGCGCCACGGTGTTGTTCCCGGACGCCTCCGCCTGGGCGCGGAACAGCTCCTGGTACGGCGGGGGCACCTCGTCGTCCAGCGAGCGGCTGGCGGCCGGGACGAACGCGCTCCAGTAGACGACCTTGCGCAGCCGGTCGGCCAGCCGGGGCGCGGCGCCGGTGATCACGTAGCCACCCCAGCTGTGCCCGACCAGGGTGACGTCGCGCAGGTCCTCGCCCTCGACCAGGTCGACCACGGCGTCCACCACGTCGGACAGGTGCAGCGCCGTCGGGTCGTCGCCGTCGTGCAGGCCGGGCAGCGTCGGGGTCAGGACGCGGTGGCCGGCCGCCCGCAGGTGCTCGGCCACCGGGCGCCACGACCAGCCGCCGTGCCAGGCCCCGGTGATCAGCACGAAGGTCTCCGACATCGCCGCTCCGTTCTCGGGTGATTCATGCCGTCGCCGCGACAGCCACGGCATAATATGGAACCTTCGCGGGGCGTCCGTCAACAGAACGCAACACGATCGGGGGTGGTGAGGTGAAGGCGCGGTCGCTGGTGTTCGACCTGTTCGGCGGGTACCTGCGGTACCGGGGCGGCGAGGTCCGCCTGCGGCACCTGGTCGCCCTGATGAGCTGCTTCGACGTGGCCGAGCCGACGGTGCGGGTGGTGGTCACTCGGCTGCGCAAGGAGGGCTGGCTGGACAGCCGGCGGGACGGTCGGGAGACCGTGTACTCGCTGACCGGCACGGCCTGGGAGATGCTCGACGAGGGTCGCGAGCGCATCTTCGACCGGGGGCACGGGCCCTGGGACGGCCACTGGAACATGGTCATCTACTCGGTTCCGGAGGCCGAGCGGGCGCTGCGTGAGCGGTTGCGCAAGCGGCTGGCCTGGCTCGGCTTCGGCCCGCTCTCCTCGTCGGTCTGGGTCAGCCCGCACGACCGGTCCGACCAGGTGCTCGCGAGCTTCGCCGGGGAGCCCGCCGTCCAGCTGGACGTGTTCCGCTCCCGGTCGACCGGGTCGACGGCGGACCGGGAGATCGCCGCCCGGGCGTGGCCGCTCGAGGAGCTGCACCGCGACTACGACGCGCTGCTGCGCGGGTACGCCCGGCGGATGGACGGCTACCGGGCCGGGCCGCCGCCCCGGGACGCGCTGGTCGAGCGGATCCGGGTGATCAACGACTACCGCCGCTTCCCCTTCCGCGATCCGGACCTGCCGTTGGAGATGCTGCCCGCCGGCTGGTCCGGTCGGCGCGCGCACGACGCGTTCCTCGAGGCCTACGGTCTGCTGCGGGAGCCGGCCTTCGCCTTCGTCGACGAGGCGATCGGAAGCGTTGCGATATCTGGACGCTCGTCGTAGATTTGTTGTACTGTGGCCGTGCGAGGGAGGAGACAGGGCATGACCGCGACCGTCCCCGAGATCACCGCCGAGGAGCAGGTCCAGCTCGACCGGCTGTACGCCGACTTCGACGCCGCGCACATGAAGCCGTTGTGGACCCAGGTCGGTGGCCTGATGCCGCAGACGCCGCGGCCGGACTCGGTGCCCACGCTGTGGCGCTGGTCCACCCTGCTGCCGCTGGCCGAGCGGGCCGGGGAGCTGGTCCCGGTCGGTCGGGGCGGCGAGCGCCGGGCCATCGCGCTGGCCAACCCGGGGTTGCCCGGTACGGCGTACGCCACCCCCACGCTGTGGGCGGCCATCCAGTACCTCGGCCCCCGCGAGGAAGCCCCCGCGCACCGGCACACCCAGACCGCGTTCCGGTTCGTCGTCGAGGGCGAGGGGGTCTGGACCAACGTGGAGGGCGACCCGGTGGCCATGCGCCGGGGCGACCTGCTGCTCACCCCCGGCCTGCACTTCCACGAGCACCACAACACCACCGACCACCCGATGGCCTGGATCGACGGCCTGGACATCCCGCTGGTCCGCACCATCGACGCGTCGTTCTTCGAGTTCGGGCCGGACGAGCTGGGCACCCGGGCCACCCCGGCCGCCTCGCGCAACGAGCGGCTGTGGGGCCACCCGGGGCTGACCCCGGTCGGGGCCCCCGGGCCGAAAGCCCCGCTGGCCTCCCCGCTGATGGCCTACCGCTGGGAGCACACCGATGCCGCGCTGACCGCCCAGCTGGAGCTGGAGGCCGAGGGCCACCCCGGGGTCGTCGGGCCCGGCCACGCCGTCGTCCGGTTCACCAACCCGGCCACGGCGGGGGACTGCCTGTCCACCATGCGCTGCGAGATGCACCGGCTGCGGGCCGGCGCCCGCACCGCGACCGTGCGCACCGCCGGGTCGGCGGTCTGGCAGGTCTTCGCCGGCTCCGGCGAGGTCACCGTGGCCGACCAGACCTGGGCGGTCGGTACCGGCGACCTGTTCTGCGTCCCGTCCTGGGCGCCGCTCGCGGTCCGGGCCGACGCCGGCCTGGACGCCTTCCGTTTCTCCGACGACCCGGTGTTCGAGGCACTGGGACTGGCCCGCACGTCCCGAGAGGAAACCCCGCAGTGAAGCTCGCGACCATCCGTACCGACTCCGGCACCCGGGCGGTGCGTATCGATGACACCGAAGCCGTCGAGCTCGGCGCCCCCGACCTGGGGGAGTACCTGCGCCGGCCGGGCTGGCGCACCGCGGCCGCCGACGCGTCCGGACCCCGCCACGACCTGGCCACGCTCGACTACGCCCCGCTGGTCCCGCGCCCGGAGAAGGTCATCTGCGTCGGCCTGAACTACCGCACGCACATCCTGGAGATGGGCCGCGAGCTGCCCGAGTACCCGACCCTGTTCGCCAAGTTCGCCCGCGCCCTGGTCGGCGCGCACGACCCGGTGGAGCTGCCCGCCGGATCCGACAAGGTCGACTGGGAGGCCGAGCTGGGCGTGGTCATCGGCGCCGAGGTCCGGCACGCCACCCCGGAGCAGGCCGCGGCGGCCATCGCCGGGTACACCGTGGTCAACGACATCACCGCGCGGGACTACCAGAACCGCACCCTGCAGTGGCTGCAGGGCAAGACCTTCGAGCGCAGCACCCCGGTCGGGCCGTGGCTGGTCACCGACACCCGGCCCGGCGGGATCTCCTGCGAGGTCGACGGCGACGTGGTGCAGAAGGCCGACACCTCCGACCTGGTGTTCGGCCCCGCCGAGCTGGTCGCCTACATCTCCGGGATCATCACCCTGGCCCCCGGCGACCTGATCGCCACCGGCACCCCCGGCGGGGTCGGGCACGCCCGCAAGCCGCCGCGCTACCTGGCCGAGGGCTCCCGGCTGGTGACCCGGGTCGAGGGGGTCGGCGAGCTGCGGAACACGCTGGTCAAGGCGGGCTGACGTGCGGATCGCCGTCGTCGGTGGCGGCCCGGGCGGGCTGTTCCTGGCCACTCTGATCCGTACGTCCGACCCGTCGATGCAGGTCACCGTGTACGAGCGCAACCGGGCCGACGACACCTTCGGCTTCGGCGTGGTCTTCTCCGACCGCACCCTGGCCGGCATCCACGACGCCGACCCGGTGCTGCGCGAGGCACTGGCCGAGCACGGTCGGCACTGGGACGACATCGAGGTCCGGCTCAAGGGCGAGCGGATCCGCTGCGGCGGCAATGGGATGGCCGCGATCGTCCGGAAGACCCTGCTCGGCCTGCTGCAGGACCGGGCCCGGGAGGCGGGCGCCGAGCTGCGGTTCGGCACCGAGGTCGGGCTCGACGACCTGGGTGACGCCGACCTGGTGGTGGCCGCCGACGGGGCCGGCTCCCGGTTGCGGGAGCAGGTGCCCGGCCTCGGCACGGAGGTGCAGACCGCGGCGGCCAGGTTCATCTGGTTCGGCACCGACTACCTGTTCGACGGGCTGACCTTCGTGCACGAGCGCGGCCCGGACGGCGTCTTCGCGGTGCACGGGTACCCGATCTCGGCGGAGGCCTCGACGTTCATCGTGGAGACCGACGAGGCGTCCTGGCGCCGGGCCGGGCTCGACGAGTTCGACGTCACCCAGCCGCCCGGGGCCAGCGACCTGCACTCCAAGGAGTACCTGGAGAAGCTGTTCGCCGACCAGATCGACGGCGGCTCGTTGCTGGTCAACAACTCCCGCTGGGGCAGCTTCCGGACCCGCCGCACCCGGCACTGGCACACGTTGGTGCCCCGGCCGATGGCCTTCCTCGGCGACGCGGTGCACACCGCCCACTTCTCCGTCGGCTCCGGCACCAAGATGGCCATGGAGGACGCCATCGCGCTGGCCGACGCGCTGACCACCCACCCCGGCGACCTGCCGGCGGCCCTCAGCGCCTACGAGGCCGCCGCCCAGCCCTCGGTCCGGCGGATCCAGGACTCGGCCCGGCCCAGCCTGGCCTGGTGGGAGCACTTCGGGCGCTACCACGACCACTTCGAGCCATGGCAGTTCGCCTACCACTTCCTGTCCCGGTCGATCACCGACGGCCGGCTGGCCCGGCGGGCCCCGGACTTCGTCGACGCCGCGCACGCGGCCTGGGTGGCCCGGCACGGCGCCGAGCCCCTGGATACCCCGCTACAGGTCGGGGACGTGCGGTTCCCCGGGCGGATCGTGGCTCTGGACGACCCGTCGCTGGGCGCGGAGAGCGGCGCGCTCACCGGGCTCGACCACTACGCGGTGGCCGCGCCGGACGACGAGGCCGGGCTGCCCGAGGCGTACGGGGCGGTGGCCGGGGCGGCGAACTCCGGGGTGGGGTTGGTCGCGGTGCACGGCGGCACCCCGCTGACCCGGACCCTGCTGTGCGAGCAGGCCCGGATGGAGTGCCGGGTCGCGGCGCTGCTGGTCGACCCCGACCTGGACCGCGACCGGGCACTCACCGCCGTGCTCGCCGGCCGGGCCGACCTGGTCGCCATCCCCGGGGCGTCGACGTGAGCTCGCCGGGCCCGGCCGGGCGGCTGGACGCGCTGCTGGCGCCGCGCGGGATCGCGGTGGTCGGCGCCTCCCGGACCCCCGGCAAGCTGGGCGCTGCGATGGCCGGCTCGCTGGCCGGGTTCGGCGCCCGGGGCGGGCATCTGGCGCTGGTCAACCCGCGCGACGACACCATGCACCCCACGCTCGCCGCCGCGGCCGCCGCCGGACCGCTGGACCTGGCCGTGCTCTGCGTGCCGGCCACCGCCTGCCCCGGGGTGCTGGCCGAGGCGGCCGCCGCCGGGATCGGTGCGGCGGTGGTCTGCGGCGGCGGGTTCGCCGAGGTCGGCGGGGACGGGGCCCGGCTGCAGGAGAAGATCGCCGGTATCGCCGCCGAGACCGGTATCCGGGTGCTCGGGCCGAACACCAGCGGCTTCCTCGCCCCGCACGCCGGGGTGACCGCCAGCTTCGTCCCCGGGGCGGCCGACGTGCCGGCCGGCCGGGTCGCGGTGGTCGCGGCCAGCGGCGGGGTCAACCACGCGCTGGCGTTCCTGCTGGCCGGGGCCGGGCACGGGGTGAGCCTGGCCGTCGGGATCGGCAACGGCGTCGACGTGGCCGCCCCCGACCTGCTCGACCACCTGGCCGACGACCCCCGCACCGGCGCGGTCGCGTTGCACGTCGAGTCGGTGTCCGACGGGCCCGCCCTGGTCGCCGCGGTCCGCCGGTGTGTACCGCGCACGCCGGTGGTCGCGCTGGTCGTCGGCCGGCACGACGTGGCCGCGTTCGCCGCCTCGCACACCGGGGCGCTGGCCACCTCGTGGCGCACCACCCGGGCGGCGCTGGCTCAGGCCGGGGCGGTCGTGGTCGACGACGAGCGGGAACTGGTCGACGCGGTCGGCGCGCTGTCCGTCACCCGCCTCCGACCTGGGTTGCACCCGCCCGGGGTCGGCGTGATCACCGCCCAGGCCGGGCCGGGCCTGCTGCTGCTCGACGACCTGCGTGGCCGGCACGCGCACGTCCCCGAGTTCACCGCCGCGACCCGGGAACGGCTGGCCGCCGTGCTGCCGCCGCTGACCTTCCAGCGCAACCCGGTGGACACCGGCCGTCCGGGCCCCGAGCTGGACCGGGTGGTCGCCGCCGTGGCCGCCGACCCCGGGGTGGACGTGATTGCCGGTTACGCGCTGCACGAGCCGGACGCCGTCGACCTGGCCGCCGCGATCACCCGGGGCCGCGACCCGGGGGTGCCGATGGTGGTCGGCGTCGGCGGCACCGGCCCCGGGGTGGCCGAGACCCGCCGGGCGCTGCTGGACGCCGGGGTCGCGGTGGCCGCCGACCCGCGCGGGGTGGCGGCGGGTGTCGGCGCGCTGCTCACCGACGCTCGGGGGACGGCGGCCGGCGGAGCGTGCGGAGCCGGCGGGGTGGGTGAGCACCGCGGGCCGACGTTCGTCGGAGGGCGCCGCCCCGCGGTGCCGACCGGGATCACCGGCCCGCTCGACGAGCACCGGGCCAAGCAACTGCTCGACCGCCTCGGCATCGCCACCCCCGACCGCCGCGCCTGCGCCACCCGGGCCGAGGCACACACCGCCCTGGCCGAGCTGGGCACCCCGGTCGCGGTGAAGCTGCTGGACGCGGACGTCGCGCACAAGACCGAGGTCGGCGGGGTGCGCCTCGGCGTGCGCACCCCCGAGGAGCTGGACGCCGCGCTGGACGCCATCGACGCGCCGGCCCACCTGGTCGAGGCGATGGCCGCGCCCGGGGTCGACCTGGTGCTCGGCGCCCGGCGCGACCCGGTGTTCGGGCCGGTGGTGCTGGTCGGTCTGGGCGGGACCACCGCCGAGGCCCTGGCCGACGTCGCCATCCGGCTCGCACCCCTGGAGGTAGACGAGGCCGCCGGGATGACCGACGAGCTGGCCGGGCGGGCGCTGCTACACGGCTGGCGCGGCGGACCCCGGCTGGACCCGACCGAGCTGGGCCGGGTCACCGCCGCCCTGGGCGACCTGCTGGCGGCCAACCCCGGCCTGCGCGAGATCGAGATCAACCCGCTGCGGCTGACCGCCGACGGGTTGATCGCGCTGGACGCCGTCGTCTCTGCCCCGGAGGACGACCAGGCCCCGGAGGAGCACCATGCCTAGTCCGATCTCAGCACACACCGTCCCGTGGCCCGAGGACGTCGCCGCCGGTTACGTGGCCAAGGGGTACTGGACCGGCCGGACCCTGCCCGAGCTGCTCCGCGAGGCGGCCGGGCGCCGGCCGGATGCGCCGGCCCTGGTCGACGCGGCGGCGGGGGTCCGGCTGAGCCACCGTGAGCTGATCGAGCGGGCCGACGCCGCCGCCGTCCGGCTGCTGGAGCTCGGCCTCGGGCCCGGTGACCGGATCGTGGTCCAGCTCGGCAACGGCTGGGAGTTCGTGGTGCTCACCCTGGCCTGCCTGCGCGCCGGGGTGGTTCCGGTGATGGCGCTGCCGGCGCACCGCCGCTCCGAGCTGAGCTACCTCGCCCGGCACGCCGAGGCCGCCGCCATCGCGGTGCCCGACCGGCTGCGCGACTTCGACCACCAGTCCCTGGCCCACGAGCTGGCCGCCGACGGCCGGGTCGGGCCGTGGCACGTCCTGGTCGCGGGGGAGGAGATCGCCCCCGGCAGCGTGGACCTGCGGGCGCTCTGCGGACCCGCCACCGATCCCGACGCCGACCGGGCCCGGCTCCCCGCGCTGTCCAGCCGGGACGTCGCGGTGTTCCTGCTCTCCGGCGGCACCACCGGGCTGCCCAAGCTGATCGCCCGCACCCACGACGACTACGCCTACAACGCCCGGGCCAGCGCCCGGATCGCCGGCCTGGACGCCGACTCGGCCTACCTGGTCGGGCTCCCGGCCGGGCACAACTTCCCGCTGGCCTGCCCGGGCATCCTCGGCACGCTGCTCACCGGCGGGCGGGTGGTCATGCTGGCCTCCCCGGAGCCGGCCCGCGCGTTCGCGACGATCGCCGCCGAGGGCGTCACGCACACCGCCGCCGTGCCCGCCGTGGCCGCCCGCTGGCTCGACCACGCCCGGGACCACGGGGCCGGCGAGCTGGCCACGCTGTCCGTGCTGCAGGTCGGCGGGGCCCGGCTGGCCGACGAGCTGGCCCGCAAGGTCGCCCCCGTGATGGGCGTGCGGTTGCAGCAGGTGTTCGGGATGGCCGAGGGCCTGCTCAACTACACCCGCCTCGACGACCCCGAGGACGTCGTCTGCACGACCCAGGGGCGGCCGCTGTGCGCCGACGACGAGGTCCGGCTGGTCGACGAGTCCGACCACGACGTCCCCGAGGGCGCCCCGGGGTCCCTGCTCACCCGGGGCCCGTACACCCCGCGCGGCTACTACCGGGCCGCCGAGCAGAACGCCCGCGCGTTCACCCCGGACGGCTGGTACCGCTCCGGCGACATCTGCCGCCGTACCGCCGAGGGCAACCTGATCGTCGAGGGCCGGGACAAGGACATGATCAACCGGGGTGGGGAGAAGATCTCCGCCGAGGAGGTGGAGAACCTGGTCTACCAGCTCCCCGAGGTCGAGCAGGTGGCGGCGATCGCCATGGCCGACCCGGACCTCGGCGAGCGGGTCTGCGTGTACGTCGTGCCCCGCCCCGGCGCCGCCGTGAACCTGGACGGGGTCCGGTCGGTCATGGAACGGGCCGGCGTCGCCCGCTTCAAGCTGCCGGAACGGTTGGAGCTGGTGGACGAGCTGCCCACCACGAAGGTCGGGAAGATCGACAAGAAGGCGTTGCGCGCGGACATCGCCCGCCGGCTCGCCGAGGTGGCTCCGTGACCGGCCGGCACGACCTCGCGCTGACGCTGCCCCGGCTGCGCCAGGGCACCGAGCACCTGCTCGCCCTGGCCGGGCCCCTGGGTGACGACCTGGCCGGGCCGAGCGGGCTGCCCGGGTGGAGCCGCGCCCACCTGATCGGTCACGTCGCCCGCAACGCCGAGGCGCTGACCCGGCTGGCGACCTGGGCCCGCACCGGGGTCGAGACCCCGATGTACCCGAGCCCGGACGCCCGGGCGGCGGAGATCGAGGCGTCCGCGTCGCTGCCCGCCGACGTGCTGCACGCCGACCTGGGCAAGTCGGCCGACGCCCTCGACGCCGCCCTGGCCACGCTGACCCCCGAGCAGTGGCGGGCCCCGGTGCGCAGCGCGCTCGGCCGGACCATCCCCGCCGCCGAGGTGCCGTGGATGCGGATCCGCGAGGTGTGGCTGCACGCGGTCGACCTCGGCACCGGCGGGCGCTTCGACGACATCCCGGGCGACGTGGTCGACCTGCTGCTGGACGACGTCGTGGGCATGATCGGCGGCAAGGACGGCTGCCCGGCGGTCGCGCTGCGGGCCAGCGACCGGGACACCGGGTGGCGCCTGGGCGACCCGGCCGCGGCCCCGGTCGAGGTGACCGGGACCGCCGCCGACCTGGCCGCCTGGCTCACCGGACGCGCCGCCCCCGAGGGCCGGCCGCCGCTCCCACGCTGGCTATGACGCCACGGGCCATGACGCCCAGGTGGACCACCCGGGGGCCCGCTTGTCGAGCCGGGTCGGGCCGTACGACTCGACCAGAACCGGGGCGCCCAGCTCGGCGGCCAGCAGGTCGGGGATGCGTCCGGCCGGAGTGCTCAGCTCGGGCCGGGCGGTGCGGGCCAGCTCGGTGAGCGGCTGGTCCGGGCTGAGCGGGTCCGGGTCGGCCGGGACCGGGAGCCGGGTGACCCGGCCGCCGTCGGTCAGCCACGCGGTGGCCACCGGGAGATCGTCGAGGTCGCAGTGGGTGACGGCCAGCGCGTCGATCCCGCCGCACACGTCGACGGCGTACCGCAGCCCGACCAGGTCGAGGTGGCCGACCCGGAACGCGCCCTGCCAGCGCCCGGTGCCGTTGTGCGGCTCCGGCCGGACCAGGGACGCGTCCTCGGTCGGCATCGGACCGGCGCCGTGCCGGGTCGTGTACGTGCGGGTGACCCCCAGCCGCAGCGCCGCACCCGGGTCCAGCCCCGCGTCCCGGAGCAGCTCCAGCGCGTTGCCGAACGTCGTGGTGGACCAGGTGGTGTGCGGGTGGAAGCCGTACCACTCGTCGAGCAGCACCCCCTGCGCGCCTTCGAACACCACCCGCCCGGCGCCGGCGAGGACCTCAGCGCCGTCGACCAGGGTGACCCGGTCGGCGAAGGCGGTGTAGGCGTCGACCAGGTCCTCGATCCCGACTGTGTTGATGTCGGCCCCGGAGGCCCCGGCCCGGTCGCGCAGCCGGGCCAGCTTCCGCCGCAGCCCGACCGGACTGCGGCAGTCGGCCACCCGGGGGGCGTCGGCGCCGTGGTCCAGCGCGTAGGCCGCGGTCTCCCCGATGCCGATGCCGCAGGAGCCGTGCGCGCCCGCGCCCCGGGCCGCCTCCCGGGCCCGGTTCAGCGCCGCGTGGAAGGGGGTGGTCAGCAGGGCGTCGGCGTCCACCCGCAGCAGCGCCGGCGGGTCGGGCACCCCCAGCCGGCGCAGCGCCACCGCCTCGGCCGCCAGGGCCAGCGGTTCGACCAGCATGAACCGGCTCAGCAGGGTGGGCACCCCGTGCAGGGTGCCCGCCCCGAACTGCGCGAACGTGTGGTGCCGGCCGCCGGGGGTGACGACGTTGTGCGCGGCCTGCGCCCCACCGTTGAACCGGACCACCAGGTCTGTCTCGGCGCCGGCCAGCCAGTCCACCACGCCGCCCTTCCCGGCGTCCCCGTAGCCGAGATCCACCACGATCACGTGCCGCACGTCCACTTCCACGAGACCGGTCTCAGATCCGGTCCGCGCCCGGGGCGTCGGACGTCGGTGCGGCGGCGATCACCTTGCGGCCGGGCCCGACGTGCGCCAGCGCCTTGCCGACGACCCCGCCGGCGTCCGAGCCCACATCGGCCAGGTCGGCCAGGCCCTGCGCCAGGTCGACCGCGTCCTCGCCCAGCCCGACGAGCATGGCGATGGTCTCGCACACCGCGTCGAGGTCGTCGAGCTCGATCACGTTCTGACCGAGCAACGCCCGCCAGTGGGCCAGGATCTCCGCGTCACCTCCGTAGGCGGCGGCCGCCGGCAGCAGGAAGTACACGTCGTACATCCGCTGCAGGTCGGCGTAGATCTCCCGGGTGTCGATGTCCTCGTGCAGGCCCTCGCCGAGCACCCGCCGGACCAGCCGGGCGTCCACCTTCGGGTAGTTCGTCTCGTCGCCGATGATGAACAGGTACCCCCGACGGCCCCGCTTGCGCAGGCTGTCCAGCCGGGTGTGCCGGGCCATGAAGTAGGCGGCCAGCTCGTAGCTCTCGGTGCGCTGGCCGCCACCGCCGCCCTCGAGCAGGATGTTCGCCAGGTTCTCGTCCATCCGGTTGTCCGACTCGAACTGGCCGACCTGCAACGGGACCCGGTCGCAGGTCGCGTCGCCGATGGCGCCGAACAGGATCTGCGGGTGCTCGACGTAACCCTTGCGCTGCAGCAGCCCGAACAGCTGCGGCAGCTTGGTCTGCAGCACCCTCGGCACGCCGCCCATCGAGCCGGTGACGTCGAACAGCACCGCGATCGGCACGCTGGTCGGGTGCTCGGCGGAGTCGCAGGCCTCCCGGAAGCCGACGCCGTGCGGGTCCAGGTCGGGGTGCGCCCGCCAGGACGTGGTCGGCGTGGTGCGCAGGTGCGCGTCGTAGCCGAAGGCGTCCGCGCCGGTCCGGTCGCGGTAGGCCCGTGCGGCGGTCCAGGTGTCGGTCGACCACTTTCCGCTTCCCATGATGGTGCTCCTCTCTCAGGTGCGGGGTGTCCCCGCCGGTAGGTGGAAGGGCCGGAACCGTCGCGGCCCGTAGAGGCGTTCGAGCAGGTCGTCGAGCTCGTGCAGCAGCGTCCAGGCGACGTCCCGCGGGTCGTGGCCGCGGCCGTTCACCGGGTCGCGCAGGTGGACGAATCCGTCCAGCGGGGCCAGCACGGAGGCGCGGCGGTCGGCGCCGGTGACCGGGTCCCGGAGCGTCACCGAGTCGCGGAGCTCGGGGAAGTACGGGTCGAACCGGGACCCGGCCAGCTTCCGCAGGGCCGCGGCCTCGGCGTCGAGCAGGTCGTTGTCGACGGGTTGCCGGGCGATCTTCCACACCGCGCCGTCCCGCCGCCGCACATCGGTGACGTCCCCGGTGATCTCCCCGGCGAGGTGGCGGTCGCGCAGCGCCAACGTGGTCATCGGATCCGCTCCTCGGTTGCGGTGCGCAGCAGGGCCGGGTGCAGCAGCCGGGCGTCGCCGGCGCGGTAGAGCTGGGCCCGGGGGCCGCCGCGGGCGCCGCCCCGATCGGTGGTGGCCCCGAGGGACTCCACGAAGCCGGGGACGGAGAGCACCTTGCGCCGGAAGTTGGGGGCGTGCAGCCGCTCGCCCCAGACGCTCTCGTAGACCTCGCGCAGCTCCCCGATGGTGAACTCCGGGCCGACGAACGCCGTGGCCAGCGGGGTGTACTCGAGCTTGGAGCGGGCGCGTTCGAGACCGTCGACGACGATCCGGGTGTGGTCGAAGGCCAGCCGCCGCGAGGTGCCGGCGCGCTGGGTCGGCGCGCGGCCGGCGGCCAGCTCGTCGGCGGTCGGCAGCCCGAGGTCGGCCACCGGCACCCACTCGGCGTCGGCGGCGTCCGAGCCCGCGCGGGGATCGGGCAGGTCCGGCCCGAACGCCAGGTGGGCGACGGTCACCACCCGCATCCGGGGGTCGCGTCCCGGGTCGCCGTAGGTGCCGAGCTGCTCCAGGTGCAGCCGCGCCCCGGTGCGCAGGCCGGTCTCCTCGGCCAGCTCCCGGGTCGCCGCCTGATCGAGGGTCTCCTCGCGGACGAACCCGCCGGGCAGCGCCCACATGTCCGCGAACGGGGCCTCGCCCCGGCGGACCAGCAGCAGCCGCAGGGCGCCGTCCCGGATGGTCAACGCGACCACGTCGACGGTGACCGCCATCGGCGGGAACGCCGTCGGGTCGTAGTCCTCGTCCATGTCCACCTCGCAATCTCAAGATGAGTCTAACTCAAATTGAGACGAACTGCCAGATGTTCGGGAGGGGCGGCGTCGAGGCTGCCCTACGAGTCGTTCATCGGCCACGTCCCAGCCGTCGGGAGCGGAGGCTCACCCGCGTCGCGGGTCGGCCCAGGCGGTCGAGGCGAGCTGGTCGAGCACGGTGGCGATGCCGCGCCGACGCGCCCGCCGGACGCCGCGCTTGGCGAGCAACCCGTTGCCCAGCAACAGCAGGGTCTTCCGAGCCGGCGCGTGGAAGCCCGTTGAGGTGTGCGGGGCGTACCGGCCGGTGCCGTCGTCGGCGACCTCCAACCAGCCGGTCAGGGTGCGGGTGGTCAGGCCGATCAGTCGCGGCCGGTAGGTGTGCGCGAGCAGGCCCGCTCGACGTTCGCCTCGGGGCAGGGGTGCATGGACCGGGACCAGCCGCAGGCCGGTGCGGTCGTGGCCGGTGAGCTCGACCGGGATCACCACCGGGAAGCCGTCGGCGCCACGATAGGCGATCAGCCGGTGGGGCAGGCCCGCCAGGGTCCGGGCCGTGGCGGTCACCTCGACCCTGGGCGCCGTCCCGTTCGCCGGTGGACGCTGCGGATCCGGTTCGCCGGACCAGGGCGCACCACTGACCTGGACGGGTCCGACGCCGGCCGCCGGCCACACGGTGAGACGCTGGACCGGGATCTCGAAGAGGACCCGGTGGTGGCGATACTCACGCAGCAGCCAGGCCCAGGCCCGACCGCGCGGACTCGGCCCCAGATAACGTTCGGCCTCGGCGAGGAAAGCCTCCCGACGCGCGCGGGTCGGGTCGACGTCGGCGACGGCGGTGCCCTGCACCAAGACGTGCTCCTCGCCGCGGGCGAGTCCGTGCTCCCGGGCGTGGTAGGCGAGCGCCACCCTCGGATTGCGGGCGATCCGTTCGAGCTTGCCCGGGAAACCCACGGAGCTGGTGAAGCCCACCGTGCCCCGCTCCCGGGACCGGAGTCCGCAGGGCGCGATGCAGGTCGCCACCGCCCCGCCCGCCGGTGTGAGGTAGGCGAGGGCGGCGGTGAGGTCTCCGACGAGGATCCGGTCGATCTCGTCGGACCAGTCGAGCGGGGGCACGGCCTCCTCCACACGGCGTGGCTCGTCGGGTCGCGGGTCGGCGTCCGACATCAGGTGCGCATCCGTTGCACCGGTCGGAGATCGACGTCCCGGAGCGGTCTGCGCGCGGCGATGCCGACGCCGGCGCCGCGCACAGTGTCGATCACCTCGAGCGGGTCGGCGGGGGGTTCGTCCGCGCGCCACGCGACGTGGCCGTCCGGTCTGACCAGTACCAGCCGCCGTTCGTAGACCTCGGCGACGGCACCGCCCGGACGGTGTACCCGTAGCGGCACGCCGCGCCGCGCCGCGGCGGCGCTCAGCGCGTCCGTGTCGCTCCCGCCGAAGGCGAAGAGGGCGAAGCCCGGTCCGATCAGATCCAGAGTCGACCGGCCGTCGGCCAGCGGCACGTGCGGGGCCCGGGCGCCGGGCCGGGTGGTCGGCCGGTAGCGCGCAGGGTCGTCCTCGGGCAGCGCGGAACCGTCGTCGATCACCACCGGCGACGGGAAGGTCAGATGGCCGAGATGGATGCCGACGGGATGCCAGGACCGCTCGTTGCGCTCGACCAGCCGGGCCCCCAACGTCGCGCGGACCCGCATCCCCTCGGCCGTGTCATCGAGCACCCGGGGATCGGCGGTGGCGTCGGTGAGCCGCCGGAAGTTGCGCAGCGACTCCTCGGCGGCCCGGTGGCAGATCGGGCGGCGTTCGATGTCGTAGCTGTCCAGCAACGCCGGCCCGCCCCATCCGTCGAGCACGGCGCCGAGCTTCCACCCGAGGTCCCAGGCGTCGGGGATACCGGTGTTCATCCCGAGGCCGCCGTTCGGCGGGTGGGCGTGGGCCGCGTCGCCGGCGAGGAACACCCGGCCGTCGCGGAAGCGGTCGGCCACTGTCATCTTGCGGTCCCAGGTGGAGATCCCCTCGATGGTGTAGGCGACGTCGGCCCCGAGGCATCCGCGCACCAGCCGCGCCAGTTGCTCCGGTTGCTGCTTGGTGGCGTCGAGCCCGATGAGCTGCAGCCGGTAGAGGTCCCGGCCGTCGATCGTGGTCAGCGCGGCCCACACCCCACGAGGCCCGACGAGGACGTACCGGTACGCGCGACCCTTGTCGTGGTGCCGGTGCAGCTCGGGGATGGCCAGGTAGACGCTGGTCGACCGGTCGAGGTGCCGCTCGCCGCGTACCCGGACGCCGAGCAGGGCGCGAACGGTGCTGCCGAACCCGTCGCAGCCGACCAGGTAGCCGGTGCGCCACCGGTGCTCGCCCGATCCGTCCCGCGCGGTCACCGTGACACCGTGGGCGTCCTGGGTGAAGGAGACGAGCCGGGTGTGATACCGGAAGTCGATGTTGCCGCTGTCCCGGGCGCAGCGGTGCAGGATGGGGTCGAACCAGGTCTGCGGGCACGGCCGGTCCCGTTCCGGGCTGCCGTCGGAGTCGGCCCGCTGGGCGAGGGTGGGCGTGCGCACCCGGCCGAGCTCGTGTCCGGTCAGCGACGTGACGAACACGCTGTCCAGGCCGTGTCCGTGCGGGAAGCCCCAGTTGCGGACCGGTTCGGCGATCCCGAGATGTCGGCAGAACTCCATGGTCCGGACGCCTACGATGATCATCTTTGCGGTCTCGGGGCCGCGTTCGGTGGGTTCCGGCTGGGCTTCCAGCAGCGTCGTCGGCACCCCCCTGTGCCCGAGTTCGGCGGCCAGGGCGAGTCCGATCGGGCCGCCGCCGACGACCGTCACCGGAACGTCGGGCGTGGGTACGGTGACCATCAGCGCACCTGGGCGAGCTCGCGCGGGGTTCCGACCAGGCACTCCGCGGTGCCGGGCCGGACGACCATGAAATCCGCCAGCATGCAGCCCACGTCGGGCTTCCATGACGAGTCGTGCAGGTCGATGTTGTTGCCGAACGTCATGCCCTCCTCCAGCACGAGGTCACCGATGTCCTGGCCGTTGAGCGTGGGGCTGCCGAATCCCTCCTCGTACACGACGGTGGGGAACTCCGGGGACGCGGTGCCCATGGCGTGGAAACCGAGCTCCACCCAGTCGAGGCCCGCGCGCCGGGCCGGCGTCCGGATCATCCGCCAGGCCTCGCGCAGCGTCCGACCCGCGGTCAGGGCCTGCTTGCTGACCTCCAGGCATTCCCACGCGACCTCCCAGATCCGGAGCAACTGTCGCGGGGCGGTCCGGCCGAGGTAGACCGTGTACTCGGTGTGGCAGCGGTAGCCGCCGTACTTGGTGTGCCACTCGGCGACGATGAGATCGCCGTCGCCCAGCGGGCGCATGCTCGGGGTCAACGGCTGGTCGCACCCATGCAACAGATGCCACAGCTCCCCGCTGGGATGCTCGACTGGACCGGCGGCGAACAGGTTGAAGATGTTCGGCTCGGCGCCGTTGGCGATCTGGGTGCGGACCATCTCGGCGTAGACGGCGGCGTCGGTCACCCCGGGCCGCGCCGTGTCGACCATGGCGTCCAGGGTGAGCCGGGCGATACGACCGGCCTGGCGGAGCATGCCGATCTCCTCTTCGCTCTTCACCATCCGCATCTCCTGCAGCATCGCCCCGGCATCGACCCAGCGGACCTCCGGCAGCAGCCGGCGCAGCGCGAGCACGTCGTCGTGCAGCAGGGTCGGAGTGCGTTGGATCGTGGAGGAGAACCCGGCCAGCCCGAGCCGCGAGCGTTGCAGCCCCCGCTGACGGATCTCGTCGGCCACCGCCTCCATCCCGCCGCGGTCGCGGACGTCGGTCACCCAGTCCTGCACGGACAGGTAGTGGCTGGTCGGCCGGTTCATGTGTGGTGGGGCGTTCCACACGACGGGCACCCCGTCCAGCGGGAACAGCCCGTCGGCGCCGATCTGGGAGTCGACGTGGAACACATAGCGCATGTTGGCCATGCCCATGCCCCAGTAGATGTCGTTGCCCAGCAGCACGAGGCCGTCCAGTCCGGCGAGCACCATCTTCTTGCGCAGCCGGTCCCAGCGTCGTCGGCGTTCGTCCAGGGACAGCCTCGGCACTCGGTCGAGCAGAGCGCGGGTCGCGACCGCCCCGTCGGGCGTGGTTGCCTTCGTGGCGGGGAAGGGCGCCAGGGTCTCGGGTGTCATGACGGGAACGGCAGCTGGCCGGGGTCGAAGTACTCCTCGACGCTGGTGATCAGGTCCTCGCGGACCATGACGATCAGGATCGACGGGGCCTCGAACGGCTCGCCCTCGGGGCTCTCACCGCGCATGACGTGCTGCTGGAGGAACCCCCCTTCGATGACCCGACGCCGGACGTCCTCGAACCGGAAGTTCCGCCAGGTGGCCAGCAGACCGAGCATCCGCAGGTTCTCCTCCGGATCCTGCACGGCGTTGGTGAAGTTGTGCCAGATCGTGGCGTCCGGCGCGTAGCAGGATCGGACGGTCTCCAGGTCGCCCGCGGCGACGGCGGCGAACAGCCTGTCGGCGTACGAGTGCAGGTCGGCGTCGGGCGGACTCGGCGCGTTCACGACGAACTCTCCTCGGGGAGCACGATCGGTCGCAGGAAGTCCAGGCACAGCTCGGCGACCTGTTCCCGTCCCGGCGACTCGAGCATCTCGTAGTGGCCCAGGCGCACGGCCTCGAGTCGTTTCGGCTGACCGGCCCGAGCGAACAGGGACTCCGTCTCCTGGAACGGGATCACGGTGTCCGTCGTGGACCCGATGATCAGCAGCGGCGCCGGGGCGACGTACCCGACCACCCGCTCCGGTCGGTACTCCAGCAGCCGCTCGACGGCATTCAGCGGGATCGTCATCTCGGGCGCGGTGACCTCGGCGTCGGCCTTGGCCCGGCGGGACTCCTCGTTGTCCAGCAGCCGGTCGGGCGGGACCCGCCGTGACTTTCCGCTGATCACCTGTTCGGCGCGGTCCTCGGCACAGTCGGCCACCAGCGCCTCGTACGAGCGGGCGGGCAGCGTGGCCCGGAACGTCCGGTCCAGGTCGCCGAAGGTCACCACGGCCACCACAGCCGCCGCCCGGTCGTCCGCGGCGGCCGCCGCGATGGCGTTGGCACCACCGAGGCTGGGGCCCCACAGCACGATGCGGTGGGGGTCGACCTCGGGCAGCCCGGACAGGTAGGTGATCGCGGCGCGCACGTCGTCGATCTGGTCCCGGGGGTTGATCCGCCCCCGTTCCCCCTCGCTGGCCCCCAGCCCGCGGTGGTCGAACACCAGGGCGGTGAAACCCGCCGCGGCGAAGATTCGTGCGAACGGAGGCAGGATCCACTCCTTCACCCCGCGTAGACCGTTGCACAACACCATGCCCGGTCGAGGTGCGTCCGAACCCGTCGGCGGCCGGTACAGGTCACCGGCGATTCCCTGGCCCCAGCAGAAGAACTCGACCGGTGTCGGCGTGATCTCCGGTGCCTCAGGCATGGGCTTTGACCGTGTCGTGCAGGTCGAACTGGTTGGTCTCGGTCAGGTCGCCGATCTCCCGACCGACCGGGGTGAACGCCAGCGGCGCCCGAACCTCGATCAGGAACGCTCGGAATCCTTCGGCCACGTCCTCGGCCGGACCCTGGTGGATGACCCCCTTGGGCACCCACACCGCCGTCCCCGGCTCGGACATCGCGCCCCAGTGGCCCGGGCCGGAGACGTAGAAGGCGATCTCGTCGTAGTCGGCGTTGTGGTGGATGGGCGGCTGATCCACCCGTCGACTGCCGACGTAGTAGACCATCGTCCGGCCGCTGGAATCGTCGATGATCTTCGGCGGTTTGAGGTTGCCGGACTCCACCGAGATGCCGTGCACGTTGGCGATGTTGAACCGCCGCACGATCGGGGCTCCACCGACGTGCAGTGTCGGCAGCGGGTCGTAGTCGAAGTAGTACGAGGTCGAGTCGATGCCGTGCCGCAGGACCACCTCGTACTCCCCGTCGATCTCGACCGGCCGCACGCCCGCCGGGTCCGGTATGTCGACGTGCAGCTCGACGTTCAGCACGCCCGGGGCGTTCTCCGGGTCCACCGCGAGCTGGCTCGGGGTGACCAGGATCGACTCGACCAGTTCCTCGGCGACGTCCCGGAAGCGGTAGGTCACCGCACGCGGGATGAGTACGAAGTCGCCGGCCACGACGTCCAGGGCGCCGAAGTCGGTCTCCAGCCGCGCCACACCGGAATAGACGAAGTGGAGTTCGTCGGCCAGCACGTTGCGGACCGCGAAGGGCATGTCCCGCCTCCGCCGGGAGGTCTCGATCGAGATGCCCTCACCGGTGATCAGCGGAACCGGGACGCCGCGCTCGTCGGCGAACGCCGCGTCGGGTACGTCGAGCACGGAGAACCGTTGCGGCGTGTAGCTTCCGACCACTCGTGTGAACGATGGGGCGTACTGGCTACGCACCAGGCTGGCCCCCGGTCCGACGAAGCCGTTGCGGGTGTAGAGGTCGACGTTCGGTGGTGTGGGTGGCATCGTGCTGGGCTCCTTCGGCTGCGTCGCGGTGGCGGGCCCTGCGGGCCGGTCCGCCTGCCACACTGGACCCGCGTACGGGAGGCTGTCTGTGACTACGGTTACCCCTCGTCCCCGATCGAGCCGGGGTGACGGGGTCAGATCCGACGGCGCGGACGCGCCGACAGCCCCGCGTCCCGGAGGTGAACGACGATGCAGGATGTGATCGGTCCGCGGCCGACTACGCTGGCAGCATGGCGGGGCAGCTTCTTCGCCTCGCTCCCGGAGCGGATCCGGGACGCGATGCTGCACGACGCCGTGGTCACCACCGTCGCGGCCGGTCACGCCATCTACGAGGCGTACGGGCCGGCCCGGCTGGTGCTGGTGCACCGGGGCCGGGCCCGAGTGCAGACGGTCTCCCGTGAGGGCCGGGCCGTCACCCTCCGCTACGCCGGAGCCGGTCAGGTCATCGGGTTGCCGGCGACCGTTCTCGGCGGCGCCCCCGAAGGAGCCGACGCGATCACCGAATGCGAGGTCTCGATGCTGAGCAGTGCGCGGATGCGCAGGCTCGCGGCCTCCGAACCGGCGGTGGGGTGGTTGTTGGCCCAGCAGGTCTCGCACATCGTGCTGGAGACCGCGGAGTCATTCCGGGAGAACCTCTTCGGCTCGATGTTGCAGCGGGTCAGCCGGCACCTGCTCGACCTGGCGACGGAGACTCCGGACGGGCTCGTGGTACGGGTTGACCAGCAGACCCTGGCCGAGGCGGTCGGGTCGGTCAGGGAGGTCGTGGCGCGGGAGCTGCGCAAGCTGCGCGAGGAGTCGGTGATCCGGCGCCACCCGGAGGGCATCGCCATCGTCGAGCCCCACCGGTTGCGCCACGTCGCGGCGGGACGGACCTGACCCGACGACGCGGTCTCCGCGCCCGGGATCCCGCGCGGCGGCCGCGCGGACCGATCAGGCGGGGCCGTCCTCCTCGACCAGCTGCCGGGACAGCTCCAGCCGGGAGTGCCACCGGCTGTAGGCGAGGTAGACGAGGGCGCCGAGCGCGAACCACAAGGCGAACCGGAGCCAGGTGAGCGGCTCCAGGAAGGTGATCAGCCAGATCGAGAAGCCGACGCCGAGCAGCGGCACCACCGGCATGCCCGGGCAGCGGAACTGCCGGGGCAGATCGGGCTTGGTGTAGCGCAGCACGATCACCGCGATACAGACCACCACGAACGCGAGCAGGATGCCGATGTTGGTCAGCTCGGCCGCCTCGTTGATGTCCAGCAGCCCGGCGATGACCGCCGAGGCGACCCCGAGCAGCCAGGTGACCCGGGCGGGCACCCGGCGCACCGGGTGGGTCTTGCCGAACCAGGCGGGCAGCAGCCCGTCCCGGCTCATCGCGTACCCGACCCGGGCCGCGCCCATCAGGAAGGTGAACATCACGGTCAGGATGCCCAGGATCGCGCCCACCGCGATGACCAGCGCGACCGAGTTCAGCCCGACCGAGCTGAACGCGCTGGAGTAGGCCGCCTTGGGGTCGATGTCGCGGTAGTTCACCATCCCGGTGAGCACCAGGCAGGCCAGCACGTAGAGCACCATCGAGATGGCCAGCGAGTAGAGGATGGCCTTCGGCATGTGCTTGCGGGAGTCCTCGGACTCCTCGGCGGCCGTGCTCATCGCGTCGTACCCGAACACCGCGAAGAACACCGTCGCCGCGCCGGTGAACGCCCCGGCCAGGCCGAACGGCGCGAACGGGGAGTAGTTCGCGGTGTTGATGTGGAACACCCCGACCACGATCACCAGGAGCACGATCGCGACCTTGAGGTACACCAGGCTGGTCTCGAACCGGGCGGCGCCGCTCATGCCCCGGGTGAGCACGAAGGCGATCAGCAGGCAGAGCAGGGCGGCGAACAGGTCCACCTTGTACGAGCCCGACGGCACCCCGGCCGGCTCGGTGCCCGGCGCCCCGGACATCCACAGCGGCAGTTTCACGTTCAGGATGCTCAGCAGCTCGTTGAAGTAGCCGGAGATCCCGATCGCCACCACGGACACGATCGCGGTGTACTCCAGCAGCAGGTCCCAGCCGATGAACCAGGCCACCGGTTCACCCAGCACCACGTAGCCGTAGGTGTACGCGGAGCCCGCGCGCGGGATCAGCCCGGCGAACTCGGCGTAGGAGAACGCGGCGGCCGCGCTGGCCACGCCGGCGACCAGGAACGAGATCAGCACGGCCGGGCCGGCCTTCTCGTTGGCCACCGCGCCGGCCAGCGCGAAGATCCCCGCGCCGATGATCCCGCCGACCCCGATCGCGGTGAGCTGCCAGAGGGTCAGCGTCCGCTTCAGGCCGCCCTCGGCGGTCTCCTCGGCGATCTGCTCGACGGGCAGGGTGCGGAACACCCCGGGTCGGCCGGTTCGCGGTGACGGTGTGGTCATGAGCTGAACCCCCTGCTCGGTGCCGGTGTCCCGGGGCCGCGGGAGCCGCCCGGACGATCTCAGTATGCGGATCCGTCGGGACACCGACCACCGCCGAAGGTACGAGCCCGCCCGGCCTCAGAGGCTCTGCCCGCCGGACGCCTCGATGCGCTGCGCGGTGACCCACGACGCGCTCTCCGAGACGACCGCGCGCACGGCGTTGCCGATGTCCCTCGGCTCGCCGACCCGGCCGGCGGCGTGGTTGGCGGTCACCATCGCCCGGTAGTCCTCGTCGTCGCGGATGACCCCGCCGGCGAAGTCGGTGGCCGTCGCCCCGGGCGCGACCGCGTTCACGGTGATCGCCCGCCGGCCCAGCACCTTGGCCGCGTACCTCGTGTAGACCTCGATCGCGCCCTTCATCGCCGCGTAGACCGAGTACCCGGGGTTGGCGACGTACCGGGTCAGCCCGGTGGAGGTGAACACGATCCGGCCGCCGTCGCCGACCGTCGGCGCCAGCAGTTCGGTGAGCAGGACGGGGCCCCTGACATGCACGGCGTAGAGGGCGTCCAAGGCGTCGGCGGTAGTCCGCCCGAACGGGGTGAGCACGTCGAAACCGGCGTTGTTCACCAGGATGTCGAGGTGCTCGCGCCGCCACCGCTCCCGCAGCAGGGTGCGCAGCCGGTCGGCGAAGTCCGGGAACGTGTCCGGACAGGTCAGGTCGAGCTCGAGGGCGATCGCGGTCCGGCCGACGGCCCGCAGCTCGCCGACGACGTCCTCGGCCTCGGCGGGGTTGGAGCGGTAGGTGAGAACGACGTCGACGCCGTCCTCGGCCAGTGCCGTGGCCACCGCGCGGCCGATGCCGCGGTTGCCGCCGGTGACCAGCGCGATGCGGGTCATGGTCTAGGCCTCCTTCGGGATGTAGGCGAGGCCGTGGGCTCCGGGTTCGCCCTGCTTCGGGACCTGCAGCCGGGCCAGCCTGGTCATCGTCGCCAGGTCGATGACGTCCACGGTGGAGTCGACGACGGCGGCCACGTAGCCGATGGCGCCGTCCGGTGACGAGGTGATGGTGAGCGGGCACCGGCCGACCTCGATGCCGCCGAGCCGTTTCCCGGTCTCCACCGAGAACACGGTCAGCCGGCCCGGCGCCTGGGCCCGCAGCCGGCCCGGCTCGGCGTGCTCGTCATCGGTCGAGGTCATCCGGACCTCGCCGACCAGCAGCCGTCCGGTGCTGGTCAGGTGCACCGGGACCACGACGTCGTCGGTGGGCAGCGTGTCGGTGACCGACCGGGTCAGCGGGTCCACGACCCGGATCCCCGGGGGCGCATCGGGCCGGGCCCCGCCGAAGGACGCGTAGGGCGCGGCGAGGTACACGTGGTCGTCGGACACGGCCAGGCCCTCGCCGCCGGGGACCTCGATGCGGTCGATCATGGTGCCGTCGAGCAGGTCGACGACGCTCAGGAACGGCGCCTCCTTGTTGCTGGCGTACCCGGTCGTCCCGTCCGGGCTGGTGACGAACCAGTGCGGGCCGGGGGCTCCGGTGTCGATCCGCCCCAGGGGTCTGCGGGTGGCGGTGTCGATCACGACGACGCCGCCGGGTCGGGTGGTCGAGCCCTCCACACTGACGTACAGCCGGCCCCGGGCCGGGTCGAGCGCCAGGCCGTGCGGGCCGTGCTCGGGCGCCAGGTCGACGACGTCCACGATCCGCCGGGTGTCCGGGTCGATCACCGTCACTTCGGTCCGGCGGCCGCTGTTGGCGTGGTAGTAGCCCGAGTGGTACGCGGTGGTGCACCACAGCAGCCGCTGGGTGGGGTCGAAGCACAGCTCGTGCGGCTCCGCCAGGGTTTCGACGGTGCCCAGCAGCCGGTCGTCGGCGGCGTCGTGGAACGACACGGTCGGGCCGCTCTGGCTGACCACCGCCAGTACGTCGCCGGCCCGGCCCGTGCGGTCGAGGTGCTGCATGTCTGCCTCCTGTCGATGTGGACAGGTCCCAGCCTCGGGTCGCCACGACGTAACAGCAATGCAAAGATCAGCCAGGAATCATTCCGTTCAGAGCAATAATCAGTGATGGACCTGAACCTGCTCGCCGCGCTCGACGTCCTGCTCCAGGAGCACAGCGTGACGAGGGCGGCCGAACGCCTGGGGACATCGCCGGCGGCGATGAGCCGCAAGCTGGGCACCCTCCGCCGGGTGGTCGGCGATCCGCTGCTCGTCCGGTCCGGGCAGCGGATGGTGCCGACGGATCGGGCCGAGGAACTGAGGTCGGAGGTGCGCGCGCTGGTCGAGCGGTCCGAGGCCGTGCTCACCCGGTCGACCCGGCTCGACCTGGCCACCCTTCGCCGCACGTTCACCGTGCAGGCCGCCGACCTGATGCTGGTGGAGGTGGCCGCACCGCTGATCGACCGGGTGCGGACCGAGGCGCCGTCGGTCGACCTGGTGTTCCGGCCCGAGGCCCTGGAGAGCACCCCGGCGCTGCGGGAGGGCCTGGTGGACGTGGAGCTCGGCGTGCTGGGACACCTGGACCCGGAGACCTGCTCCGAGCAGCTGGCCACCGTGCCGATGCTGGCCGCCGCCCGGGTCGGGCATCCGCTGTTCGACGGCCCCATCGACGCCGGCCGGTTCGCCGCCGCGGATCACATCGGCATCTCCCGGACAGGCCGGCGGCGCGGCCCGATCGACGCCGGCCTGGAGAGCCTGGGCCTGCGGCGCAACGTGGCGGTGGTCGTGCCGAGTCACACCGCCGCGATGATGCTGGCGGCCGCCACCGACCTGGTCTGCCTCACCACGGCGACGGCGGCCCGGGCCGGCGGCACGCCCGGGCTGCGGACCTTCCCGATCCCGGTGACCGTGCCCCAGGTGGCGGTCGGGATGGCCTGGCACCCCCGGCACGACACCGACGCGGCGCACCGCTGGTTCCGGGACCAGATCCGGGGGAGTTACACCTAGAGCCAGCCGGAGCGGACCAGGGTGGGTCGGCCGTCGGTGGCGGCGGGCGGAGCGTCGTCCGGGGGGTTGCCGAGCTCGCCGGCGCGGACCCGGTCCAGCAGCCGACCGGTGGCCGCCACGATCTCCGGGGCCACCCGGCGCAGCTCCTCGGCGTCACCCGGGCCGGCGGTCGCCGAGGGGAACCCCGCCTCGGCCAGCACCCCGTCCAGGTCGGCCAGCTTGCCGGCCAGCCAGGTCAGCGGATCGGCGGACAGCTCCCGGACGAACACCCGGGCGCCCGGATCCCAGCCGGTGAAGGTCGGGTGGTGGTGGGTGCGGTCGAAGCTGCCGGGGCGCCCGTCGGTGGACTCCAGGAAGTCCACCCGCCAGACCGGGTCCTCGACCGCGATCGGGTACGCCGAGTAGATCGTCGACTTCGCCGGACCGCGCTCGACGACCCGCAGCTCGAGCCGGACGCCGTGCTCGGCACCCTCCTGGCCCTTGGCCGGCTCCGGATCCACGAAGTACAGGTCGCTCACCACGACCCCGAGCCGGTCGAACCCGAACACGTAGAGCATCAGCGCCTCCGGAGCCATCAAACAACGACGGTTCCGGCCGGGTCAATGCGTTACTGGTTGCCCCTGAGCGCCCTGGTGCTGGCGTTACCGCCGAGCTGCTTGCCGTAGGCGAACAGCAGGTTCTTGTACTCGGTCGCGTCCGGGTTGAACACGTCGTCGTAGGTGTCGCCGTTCATCAGGACCTTGGCCGCCTTGCGGTGCTTGAGCCCGATCGCGTGGCCCATCTCGTGGACCGCGACGTTCTTCCGCTGGTTGGTGGTCAGGGTGTTGAGCAGGTCGATGTGCCCGCCGGTGGTGAAGCCACCCTTCTCGACGGCGTCGAAGTTCCCGTCGTCGCCCTTGCCCACCACGGACACCGTCACGCAGTTCACCCCGGACGGGCAGCTGGTGACCACCTTGGTGTCGACGCACGGGCTCTTGTTCCACTGCGCCGCCCCGTACTCCATGTCCTTGCGCCACTCCGCCGCCATCCCGCCGACCGCGAAGTACACCGGCACCTTGCCGTTGCCGCTGCGCCGCCACGGCACCTGCTCGTCGGTGGGGTCCTGGTCGATCAGCGAGGTCATCCCGGCCGGTGCGACGCAGGACGCCGCGGCGGCCACGGCGGGCGGTCGCGGGCGCTCGACGGACGGAGCCGGGGGTGCCGGGAGGGGTACCGGGAGCGGCGGGGGCACCGGGAGGGCCTGGGGGGCCGGCGGGGGAGCGGCGGCGGGCGCGGCGGCCTGCGGGCTGGACAGCGCCGACGGGTTGGCCGACGGGTCGGCCGGGTTCCCCGCGCCGTGATCACCGAAGATGGCGGCGGCGCCGAAGTCCAGCCCGGCGACCGCGCCGACCACGGTGAGCGCGCCGACCAGCGACCGGCCCACCGGGAACCGCGGGTTCGGCGCCGACCGGTGGCCACCCGGCTTCGGGTCGACGACCACCTTCTCGGTCGGCTGGCTCCACGGGCCGCCCTCCGGACTCGCCTCGAGGGCGGAAACGCCGGCCTCGGGCGCGGAAACGCCGACCTCCGGGCTCGCGTCGGGGGCGGAGGCGGCGGCCTCCGGGCTGGTCCGGGGGGCGGGGACACCGGCTTCCGGGCTCAGCCGCGGTGCGGGGATGCCCGGTTCGGTCCGCATCCGCAGGAGCAGGGTCTCGACGGTGTCCTGATCGGGTCGGGCTCCGGGCCGTCGGGGACCGGCCTGGCGGTGGCGAGCTCGTGTCACGTGCACTTCCTCGGGGGGAGCGGCCCGTGCGTATCGGGGAGCGTCACGGGTTCGTTACCGAAACGAGACTACGGCAGCGTTGCGGCCTCGCGCTGCCGCCGCGGTGGGCGGTCTGTTCGTGCCGCCGAACCACCGGTTCGCTGGTCCGGACGGGTGGCGGCGGTACCGTCGGATGCCGGTACCGGTCGTTCACCGATCCGGCGAGCGGTGGGCTGCGGTTACGCCGGTCACGATGTGGCCGATGCCGGTGGCGAACAGCCGGTCGAAGTCGCCGAACATGTGCTCGCCGGCGGCCGCGCTGAGCGGGAACCGGTCGGCGTCGATCCGGGCGCGCCGCGCGTCGGGGGTGAACAGCGCTTCGCGCCCGTAGGTGCCCTGCTCCTCGATGACGAACCCGAGCGTGTAGCAGAAGACCGTGCGGGTGGCCCCGACCGCGGCGGGCGGGGTGAGCCCGTCCTCGACGAGCCGCCGAAGCGCGGGCTCCATCGCCCCGACCATCGCGGCGTCGGTGAGGTAGCTGCCGCCGAACAGCTGCCCCCCGTCCCGGCGGGACTTCAGCGCGCGGCGCAGCCGGTGGCCCAGCGTGGTCAGGGTCGCCGCCGGTCCGGGCTGGTCGCCGGCCCCGGCGAGGTCCTCCAGAGCGGCCCGCAGCATGGCGGTCGCCATCTCGTCGAGCAGTTCCCGCTTGTCCCGGACGTGCCAGTAGATCGCCGGCGCGCGCACGCCCAGCCGCTCGGCCAGCCGGCGCAGGGTCAGGGCCTCCAGACCCACCTCGTCGAGCAGGTCGAGGCCGCCGGCTACCACCGCATCGCGATTCAGTGCCACGCGTCGCAGTGTGCTCGACCTTGCCCGATTTAACAATGTTAAGTACTCTCACCTCGTGACTTGAACACTGTTAAGGAGACGTCGATGAAGGCTGCAGTGATCACCGGCTTCGACCGGCCACCCGGTTACGCCGACTTTCGTGAGCCCGAGCCGGTGGCCGGCGAGGTCGAGCTGCGGGTGCTGGGCGCCGGTCTGCACCGGCTGGTCCGCGGTCGGGCTTCCGGGCGGCACTACTCCAGCGCCGTCGAGTTACCGCAGGTGGCGGGGGTGGACGGGGTGGGCCGGCTGCCGGACGGCTCGCTGGCCTGGTTCAGCGGGGTCCGCGCTCCGTGGGGTTCGATGGCCGAGCGGGCCACCGCCGTGGAGTCCGCCTGCGTCCGGCTGCCGGACGGGGTGGACCCGCTGCAGGTCGCCGGCCAGGTCAACCCGGCGTTGTCGAGCTGGCTGGCGCTCACCGCCCGGGCCGAACCGCGGCCGGGGCAGTCCGTCGCGGTGCTCGGGGCCACCGGGTCCTCGGGGCGCCAGGCGGTGCAGATCGCCCGGCTGCTCGGCGCGGCGCGGGTCTGGGCCCTGGGTCGTAACCCGGCTGCCCTGGCCGAGCTGTCCGGGCTCGGCGCCACCGACACCGTCCGGCTCGACGGCGACGGTGCGCCGACCGCGCTGCCCGACGGCGAGGTCGACGTGGTGCTGGACTACCTGTGGGGCGCGCCCGCGCACGCCCTGTTGACCGGCCTGCTGGCCCGCCGCGCCGAACCGTCCCGTCCCCTCACCTGGGTCCAGATCGGCAGCATGGCCGGGCCGGAGATGCCGATGCCGGCGGCCGCCCTGCGCGGCCACGACCTGCGCATACTCGGCAGCGGCATCGGCTCGGTGTCCGCGACCACCCTGCTGGGCTGCGTTCCCGGCATCGTCGCCGAGATCGCCGCCGGACGGCTGTCGGCCACGGTCCACCCCATCTCCCTGCGCGAGACGGCCGCCGCCTGGACGACCCAGGAGAGTCCGGGCGAACGGATCGTGATCGTCCCCTGACCTCTCACTCGCGGGGCGTGAGGGCGACCACGGGCAGTTCCCGGGTGGTGCGCCGCTGGTAGCCGGCGTACCCGGGCCAGTTCTCCACCAGCCGGGGCCAGAGCGCGGCCCGTTCGGGGTCGGTGAGCGTGGTCGCCGTGACCCGCCGTTCGTCAGCGCCGATCTGGACGGTGACCTCCGGGTCGGCGACGAGGTTGAGGTACCACTGTGGGTGGCGGTCGTCCCCGCCGTAGGAGGCGACGAGAACCTGCCGGTCGCCGTCGGGCAGGTAGAACAGCGCGGTGGTGCGGGGTTCGCCGCTACGGCGCCCGGTGGTGGTCAACAGCAGCGTCGGGGCGCCGGGACGGCCGACGAACCGGCCGCCGGTGCTCCGGTAGGTCTTGACGTGCAGCCCGGCCAGGAACTTGGCCGTCCGATCCTTGGTCGCCGGGCCGAGACGTTCGAGACCCTGCAGGAGGCGGCCTCCGGCGGCGAACCCGGCGCCTTTGAGCTTGTCCGAGATCGACCTGGGCACAGGGGTCTCCGTTCGTCGGCGAGACGGGCCGCGCGCCGGTCCTCGTGTGCGGCCGACGGCGAGACATCATCATCGTGCGTGACCGGCTCCGCCGGTACCGTCTCGCGGAAGGCCGAACATGAGCAGCGGCTGTCGGCGCGGGTCGCGTCAGCCGGAACGCTGATATCCGGCTGACGCCACCGCCGGCGGCTGGCAGGCTGCCCGGTCGTGCGGATCTTGTTCACGGTGCCCCCCGGGTACGGGCTGATGCTGCCGGTGGTGCCGCTGATGTGGGCCGCCCGGGTGGCCGGCCACGAGGTGCTGGTGGCCACCACGTCGGAGATGGTCGAGGTGGGTGCCCGGGCCGGGCTGGCGATGTACGACGTGGTGCCCGAGCGGGACCTGTGGGACGAGCTGATGCGCGCGGTCATCCCGGGCGCCGAGACGGCGGACGCACTCGATTCGTTGCCCGAGGAGTACCGGATCGCGGCCGCCTCGGGCAACCCGTTCGGCATGTTCACCCTCACCATGACCCGGGGCACCGTGGACGCCGGGCGGGCGTTCGGCACGGAGCTGGTTGTCCACACGTCCGATCACCCGACCGGGGCGTTGGCCGCGCTGGCCCTCGGCGTGCCCGCGCTGGAGGCCGGCAACCGGGTGTCCTGGTCGATGCGCGACGCCGACTTCCGGGACGGCCGCCGCGATCCGCTGGCCGACGATCCGGTCAGCGACCGGGTGCGCCTGGATTTGGGCCTCCCGCCGGGTCGGCCCGAGACGCTCGCCCGGATCGACCCGCGCCCGCCGAGCATGGGCGGCCTGGTCGACGAGGAGTCCGATACCCGGGACGGCGCGCCGTGGTGGTCGATGCGGTTCGTGCCGTTCAACGGGGGCGCGGTGGTGCCGGACTGGGTGTTGCGCCACCCCAGACGGCCGAGGGTGCTGGTCACCCTGGGCACCGTGGTCCCCTCGATGGGCGGCGCCGACATCCTGTCGACGGTGCTGGCGGCGCTGGCCGGCCTGGACGTCGAGGTCGTGCTGGCCAGCGGCTCGATGGACCTGACCGCGCTGGGTGAGCTGCCGGGCAACGTGCGCCCGGCCGGGTTCCTGCCGCTGTCCTCGGTGTTGCCGACCTGCGCGCTGACGGTCCACCACGGCGGCTCGGGCACCACGGCGGCGCCGCTGCACTACGGCGTGCCGCAGCTGGTGCTGCCCTCGTTCGCCGACAACCCGATGTCCGCCGACCGGGTCGCCCGGCGCGGTGTCGGCTTGTCCCAGGACCCGGCCACGGCCACCGCGTCCGGTCTGCGGATGCTGGTCCGGCGGCTGCTCGACGAGCCGTCGTTCGCCCGGGCCGCCGCCGAGGTGGCCGCCGAGATGGCCGACCAACCCTCCCCGGCCTCTGTGCTCGACCGGGCGGTCGCCGCCGCCCGCCGTTGAATCCCGGGAACTACCCGGCGCGCCGCCCGATGGCCGTGAATGCGCAGCCGATCATCCACGGCTGCTTGGCCTGGGCGTCGAGCTCCTCGAACTGATGCGCCCAGCGCTCCAGGTCCTCGGGTGTCGCCACGCCGTCGTCGACCATGGCGTGTCGCGCGGCCCAGGACGGACCCCGCTCCCCGCTCGTGCGTCGTCGGGGCGCGCAGGCCGTGCGGAAGGTCTCGACGTCCAGGCCGGCGGACTCCAGCAGCTCCGGTAGCCGCAGGCCCACGGCGGGATCGTTGCCGCGACCCCTCTGGTAGGCCTGGTAACGCTCGTGCAGCTCCGCGATCGGCGCGGTCGACGGGGGTACGTACCGGATCATGGTCGAGTCGAGGTCGATCAGCAGGACCGTGCCACCCGGCCGGACCAGCGACGCCGCGTGGTCCACGATCGCCTGTTCGCGGCCGCCGTTGTGGATCAGGACCAGTCGCAGGACGGCGCAGTCGAACGACCCGGTCGGCAGGCCGGAGTCCTCCGCGAGTCCTTGCTGGACGACAACGTTGTTCGCGCCCGCCGCCGCCACGGCCGCCGTCCCGCGGCGCACCATGTCGGGATCCGCGTCGACCCCGGTCAGGGTCCCGTTCGGGCCGACCACCGAGGAGAGCTCGAGCATCACCGCCGCCGGCCCGCAGCCGAGGTCGACCACGTCGGCTCCGGATGCGACACCGGCCAGGGCCCAGATCTCGTTGTCGCCGACGCCGGCGGCCTGCGCGCGCAGCCGCGCGTGTTCGACGTCGTCCAGCTCCAGTCCGTAGCGGCTCACCCGGCCACCTTGGCACAGGCCTGAGCGGCGGCCTCTTGAGCCTCAGGCGACGGATTCGAAGTGGATGCGAAGGCCGAGTGCGGTGGTGACCTTCATGATGGTCGCGAAGCTGGGGTTGCCGTCGGCGGAGAGTGCCTTGTAGAGGCCTTCGCGGCTCATGCCGGTGCGGCGGGCGAGTTCGCTGAGGTTGCCCGAGCGGGCGATGGTGCCGAGGGCTTGGGCGACGAAGCCCGGGTCGTCGCCCGCCTCGGCGATGGCGGCTTCGAGGTAGGCGGCGGCGTCTTCGATGGTGCCCAGGTGCTCGGCGCTGTCGTAGGGAGTGAATGTCTCAGTCTTGTCGATCATGATCCCTCCATTCGGCGGCGATCCGCTGTGCCTGGGCGATGTCGCGGTCCTGGCTGCTCTTGTCGCCTCCGCAGAGCAACACGATGAGTCGTTGTCCTTGCTGCAGGTAGTAGACCCGGTAGCCCGGGCCGTAGTCGATCCTCAGCTCGCTGACGCCGTCGCCGACCGGTTTGGCGTCGCCAGGGTTGCCGGTGGCGAGCCGGT
>JAESFN010000544.1_pt1 | contig 31820 bp, 29 predicted proteins | sample 9269411 | NCBI WGS metagenome assembly JAESFN01 (sample SAMN14505399, study PRJNA617100) | algae metagenome | isolation source: Iphinoe sp. HA4291-MV1 and co-occurring heterotrophs from trail next to... | place: USA: Maunawili Falls, Hawaii | collected 2009-07-25
CGCGGTGACCCGGTGGGCCTGCACGTGGTCGGGGTGGCCGTAGCTGCCGCGGTCGTCGTCGCTGATCACCACGTGTGGCCGCTCCCGGCGCAGGATCCGCACCATCTCGTCGCGGGCCTCGGCCGCCTCGGCCCGGGCGAACGCCCTCGGGTCCTCGTTCTCCGGCGTGCCGGCCATGCCGCTGTCCCACCAGCGGCCGACCCCACCCAGCCACTCGTGCCGGGTGACCCCCAGCTCGACCAGCGCGGCGGCCAGCTCGCCCTCCCGGTGCTTGCCCAGCCCCTCGGGCCCCGCCTCCCGGAGCGCCGCCAGCTCCTCGGTGACCACCTCACCGTGCTCGCCCCGGGTGCACGTCACCAGGCACACCTGCGCGCCCTCCGCCGCGTACCGCGCCATGGTCGCCCCGGTCGGGATCGCCTCGTCGTCCGGATGGGCGTGCACCAACAACAACCGCCAAGCGTCCGCCATACCCATCCCGACCCCGAACCCCGTTCGATTATTCCCACCGTGAGCCAAACAACCGGGGCTTGCGGCAGAGTGGATCTCGCGCGAACCGGTGGGATCGGTGACGAGGAACGCACGTACCTGGCGCGGCAACGGCCGTCGCGCATCCGGGGAGGTACAGGCGGAAGCGCTCGGCTGGGCCACGGTGACCCTGATCGACATCGAGACCAGCCGAAGCCGAAGGCGAGGCAAAGGGGCAAGGGGGCAAGGGGGCAAGGGGCGAAGCCCCAAAGCGACCACGCCGGGTCGGGAGCTACCGCACCGTGGGGGGTGTGGGGGGCTCGGCCCCCCAGCATTACGACGGAACGGTTCATGCCCGCGCTCTCCGCGGGCATGAACCGCCCAAACCGTGGAGGTGCCGGGAATCGAACCCGGGTCCTCCGGCGCTTCACAAGGGCTTCTCCGTGCGCAGTCCGCGTTGCCTCTACTCGGATCCACCGGTCAAGCGGACAAGCCGGTGTGACGATCCCAGTCGCTGTTTGGTGTCCCGTTCGGCCCCGCGACCGGGCCGAACGGTGAGTCCCCTAGCTGATGCCGGACACCGGAGCGGGAACGCCCCCGGGCCGACAGACCGTTACTAGCTCACGCAGCGAGTGCGAAAGCGTTCTGGTCAGCGCTGGAGTTATCCTTGGCGCTTAATTGGTTTGCGACGCGTTTGGTTAACGAGTGCATCGTCGCCTTCCTCGGCACGCTTCCCCTTGATCAACGACCGAAGTCGAAACCGTTCACCCCCATGTATGTGGACAACCGCACCAGTCTAACGTAGATCGGCGGGCGGATCTTCCCCCGTCAGCCGAGGCGGAGCAGCCGGGCGGGCGTGTCGTGCAGGACCGCGCGCAGGAAGCCGGCGCCGAGCCGGTCATCGGCGGCCGCCCAGCCGTGCACGGCCCGTAGCTGCTCGGCGTACTGGTAGGGAAGCTGCGGGTAGTCGGTGCCGAGCACGACGCGGTCGCCGAGGTCGGCCAGCCGGGCCGACCAGTCCGGCGGCAGCGGGCCGACCAGCTCGTTGCTGAACGCGGTGCCGACCATCGTGGTGTCCAGGTGGACGTTCGGGTGTCGGGACGCCAGGTCCAGGGCCGCGCCGTACTCGGGCATCCCGGCGTGGGCCAGCACGGCGAGCAGGGTCGGGTGCGCGGCCAGGACCTCGCCGAACACGTCCAGGCCGGTGTGGTCGCCGCGCAGCGGACCGTGCCCGCAGTGCACCACCACCGGCACGCCCGCGTCGGCCAGCATCCCCCAGGCCTCGCGCAGCAGCTCGTCGCGCGGGTCGAAGGCGCCGACCTGGACGTGCACCTTGACGCAGCGAGCCCCGGCGTCGAGGGCCGCTTTCAGGTAGCCGGTGACCTCGGGTTCGGGGTAGAGCGTGGCGGTGCGGACGGCTTCGGGGGTGCGGTCGGCGAAGTCCGCGACCCAGTCGTTCAGCCACGCGGCCATGCCGGGTTTGTGCGGGTAGACCAGCGGGGCGAACCGCCGGACGCCGAGCCGGCGCAGCACCTCGACCCGGGTCGGCTCGTCGAACCGGTAGGTGATCGGCCACTCGGCGCCGTAGTGCTCGGGCGCCCGGTCGAAGTACGCCCACACCTTGCGCAACATCCGCTCGGGCAGAAAGTGCACGTGGATGTCGACCAACCCGGGCAGCCCGAGCTCGGTGGTCCAGCGGGGGACGTCGGCGTCGTCGGCGGGCGGGGCGGGGAGACCCGTCACGCCATGCCCTTGGCCCGGCGGCCGACGGCTCGGGCGACCTCCCGCTGGGCGTCCCGTTTGGCCAGGTCCTGCCGCTTGTCGTAGCTCTTCTTACCCTTGGCCAGGGCGATCTCGACCTTGACCTTGCCGCTGGAGAAGTAGACCTGCAGCGGCACCAGGGTGAGCCCGCCCTCGCGGGTCTTGCCGATCAGCCGCTCGATCTCCTCGCGGTGCAGCAGCAGCTTGCGGGTGCGCCGGGGCTCGTGGTTGGTCCAGCTGCCCATCGTGTACTCGGGAATGTACATGTTGCGCAGGAAGACCTCGCCGTCGTCGACCGTGGCGAACGCGTCGGTCAGCGACGCCCGCCCCAGCCGGAGGCTCTTGACCTCGGTGCCCATCAGCACCATCCCGGCCTCGTAGGTGTCGATGATCGCGTAGTCGTGCCGCGCCTTCCGGTTCGACACCACCACCTTCCGCCCCGCTTCTTTCACCACCCCCCCACCCTATGCCCGCCCCCCAACCCCCTTTCCCCGCCGCTCGCCGAGGTGCCCACGCTCGCCCCGCCGCACAGCCTGCCCAGCACCGCCGCACAGCATTCGTTGCTCGGCACAGCTGGCGCGACATGTGTGCCGAGCAAGGCAAGCTGTGCGGTGGACGGTCCGCGCGTCGCCCGAAGTGGTCAGCACGTCGCCGGAGGTGGTCAACGCTCGGGCGTGGCCCGCCAGGGTTCAGCCGTGCACGGACCGGCGGATCCGGGCCGCCGTTCGATCGAAGGCCCGCAGATCCCGCCAGATCCAACGCACGACGGTCAGCCCCTCGGCCCGCAACGCGTCTTCGCGCAGTTTCTCCCGGTAGACGACGTCACCGGGATCATCGCCCGGTTTGAGCAGCCGGCCGTACTTGACCTTCCCATCGAACTCACCGACCACCCCGGCCTCCGGCCAGGCGAAGTCGCACTGGCCGACCAGCACTCGGCCGCGCCACACCTTCCACTGCAGGACGGGAGGCCGCAGTCCAGCCCGATCCAGCACGATGCGGCTGCGCGATTCACCGACGCTCTCGCTCCGGCCGTCGGCGAAGGCCAGCACCCGCCGAGCGGCCGCGCACCCGGGCCATCTGCCCGTCCGCGCCACCGCGTCCGCGACCTCCTCCCCACACAGACCAGCGCGGAGCGCGGCGTCCGCCACGGCGACGGCCGCCTCGAAACCACTGGTCCGGGCGACGTCGACGACGGTGCGGGCCAGGGCGGTGACGGCAATCCCGTCCACCACCTCGATCTCGTCGGGACGGAGTGGCGCGGTGTGCACGTGCACCGCCGCACCGACCCGACCCCCCGTCCGCCGAGCTCGCGTGACGTGCACCCTGCTCAGCGGCAGCCCCCATACCGGCAGCCCGTGTACCAGCGCCGCCGAGCCGTGACTCACCACCGCGCTCCCCGCGAGCCGAGGCAACTGGGCCCGGATGGCCAGGGCATGCGCGACCTCACGTTCCCGCAGATCGGCCTGATCGGTGTGCACGTACGCGCCACGTCGAACCAGATGCAACACGCCCGCCCGGCGCTGCCGGCGCAGCTCGCTGTCGGTTACACCCGCCGCCCGGAGCTCGGACCGCAGGTAGAGCCGGGGTATGTCGACGTCCATGGGTCCAGCGTCGACCGCCGGCCGGCACTGGTGAAACCCGATCGCCGGACCTGTGGACAACTACCCGCACTGTGCACAACTTCGGCGCGTGCTGCCTGTGGCGCCCGGCTGCCGCCTCGCCGCACAGCCTGCCGTGCTCGGCACACATGTCGCGACAGCTGTGCCGAGCAACCAGAGCTGTGCGGCGGTGCTGGGCGGGCTGTGCGGCGGCACCCGGGTAGCCGACGGCTCGGGCGGGGCAGTACAGCTAGAGGCGGACGTAGAGGCGGAGGGTCACGTAGCCGCTGATGGAGGCTATGCCTACGCCCAACAACAAAAGCCAGGGGGAGATGGCGGCGATGTCGCCGTAGCCGATCAGCGGGATGACGCCGTCACCGAAGCCCTGGGAGATCGCCTCGTCCAGGAACAGGCTCTTCCCCAGCACCAGGCTGAGCACGGCCAGCGCGGTGCCGACCACCCCGGTCACCGCCGCTTCCAGCAGGAACGGTAGCTGGGTGTACCACCGGGTGGCGCCGACCAGGCGCATCACGCCGACCTCGGTCCGGCGGTTGTAGGCCGACAGCTGGACCATGTTGGAGATCAGCAGCGCGGCGGCCAGCACCTCGATCAGGGCCAGGGTGAACACCACGTCCCGGATGGTGCGCAGGAAGCTGAACAGCCGCTCCACCACGTCGCGCTGGTCGGTGATCCGGGCGATGCCGACCTTGCCCTGCAGGGCGGCCCGCAGCTGGTCGGCCTGAGTGGGATCGTTCAGCTTCACTCGCAGCGAGGCGGGCAGCCCCTGCGGGCGGGCCAGCCCGGCCAGGGTCTGCCCCTGGAACAGCCGCTGGAACCGGGCGAACGCCTCCTGCTGGTTCTCGTAGCGCACGTTCGCCACCAGCGGCGACGCCTTCAGGGTGTCGCGCAGGCCGGCGCAGATGTCCCCCGAGCAGTCCGGGTCCCGGCCGGAGACGTCGAGGGTCAGCGACACCACGACCTCGAGCCGGTCGCCGTAGATCTCCTCGGTCTGGTCGATGGTGTGCACGGCGAGCAGCCCGGTGCCCAGCAGACCCAGCGAGATCGCCGTGGTGATCACCATGGCGATGGTCATGGTGATGTTGCGCCGAAGCCCGGTCCAGACCTCGCGGAAGACGAAGTTGAACCTCATCGGCCGACTCCGTAGGTCCCCCGGCTGTCGTCCCGGACCACCTTGCCGTACTCCAGCTCCACCACCCGCCGGCGCATCGAGTCGACGATCTGCGAGCTGTGCGTGGCCATCAGCACGGTGGTGCCGGTGCGGTTGATCCGCTCCAGCAGCAGCATGATGTCCTGGCTGGTGTCCGGGTCGAGGTTGCCGGTGGGCTCGTCGGCCAGCAGCACCAGCGGCCGGTTGACGAACGCCCGGGCCACCGCCACCCGCTGCTGCTCACCGCCGGACAGCTCGTGCGGCATCCGCTGCGCCTTGCCCTCCAGGCCGACCAGCTCCAGCACCTCGGGGACCACCTTGCGGACGGTCGACGAGGGCTTGCCGATCACCTCCAGGGCGAAGGCGACGTTCTCGGCCACGCTCTTGTTCGGCAGCAGCCGGAAGTCCTGGAATACGCAGCCGATCCGCTGGCGCAGCCGGGGCACCCGCCGTCTCGGCAGCTTGGCCACGTTCCAGTCGGCGATGTAGACGTTGCCCTTGGTCGGGACGTCCTCGCGCAGCAGCAGCCGCAGCAGGGTGGACTTGCCGGAACCCGACGGCCCGATCAGGAAGACGAACTCGCCCTTGCCCACCTCGACCGAGACCCGGTCCAGTGCCGGGCGCGTCGAAGTCTTGTAGACCTTGGACACGTTCTCCAGCCGAATCACGGCGCCGAGGCTACCGGGGCGGAACCCGATCTCCGGGGACGCCCCGGGGAGCGTGTCTACCGGGCGGACGCACCCTGCTGCTGGCGCCGCCAGCGGATGCCGGCCTCGATGAAGCCGTCGATGTCCCCGTCCAGCACCGCGCTCGGGTTGCCCACCTCGTGCTCGGTGCGCAGGTCCTTGACCATCTGGTATGGGTGCAGCACGTAGGAGCGCATCTGGTTGCCCCAGGACGAGCCGGTGTCCTTCAGCGCGTCCATCTTGGCCTGCTCCTCCTGCCGCCGGCGCTCCAGCAGCTTGGCCTGCAGCACCATCATCGCCGAGGCCTTGTTCTGCAGCTGGGAGCGCTCGTTCTGGCAGGACACCACGATGCCGGTGGGCAGGTGGGTGAGCCGGACCGCCGAGTCGGTGGTGTTCACGCCCTGGCCGCCCGGGCCCGAGGAGCGGTAGACGTCGACCCGCAGCTCCTTCTCGTCGATCTCCACGTGGTCGCTGGACTCCACCACCGGGGCCACCTCCACCCCGGCGAACGAGGTCTGCCGGCGGCCCTGGTTGTCGAACGGGGAGATCCGCACCAGCCGGTGGGTGCCCTGCTCCACGGACAACGTGCCGTAGGCGAACGGGGCGTGCACCTGGAACGTGGCCGACTTGATGCCCGCCTCCTCCGCGTAGGAGGTGTCGTAGACGTCGATCGGGTAGGCGTGCCGCTCGGCCCAGCGCAGGTACATCCGCATGAGCATCTCGGCGAAGTCGGCGGCGTCCACCCCGCCGGCCTCCGAGCGGATGGTGACCAGGGCCTCCCGCGCGTCGTACTCCCCGGACAGCAGCGTGCGCACCTCGAGCGAGCCGATGTCCTTCTTCAGCTTCCCGCGCTCGGCGTCGGCCTCGGCGACCGCGGCCTCGGCGTCGGCCCCTTCGGACTCGTCGGCCAGCTCGTAGAGCACCGGCAGGTCGTCCAGCCGGCCGCGCAGCTCGGTGACGTGCCGCAGCTCGGCCTGCGCGCGGGAGAGCTTGCTGGTGACGGCCTGGGCCCGCTCCTGGTCGTTCCACAGGTCGGGTTGCCCCGCCTCCTCGGACAGCTCCGCGATGTCCGCGCGCAGCTTCTCGAGGTCCAGCACCGTCTCGATGTCGTCGAGTGTGCTGGACAGGGCTTTCAGTTCGGCCGCCACATCCAGGTTCACAACGCTCCAGCGTAAAGCACCCCCGAATCCCCGTAGTTCTACGGAGGGGCGACGATGATTTCCGACCATATAGTTCCCTCCGACCACCACGGACAGACGATCGATCGGGGCCGTGCATGACCGGGTTCCTGGCCCGACGGCTGCTCAACTACCTGGCGCTCTGCCTGCTGGCCACCTTCCTGGCCTACGTCCTGGCCTCGCTGACCTTCCGGCCCCTGGACCAGCTCGAACAGCGCCAACCCCCGCCCCCGGCGGCCACCATCGAGGCCAAGCGGGTGGAGCTGCACCTGGACCAGCCGATCCCGGTCCGCTTCGGCACCTGGGTCTCCGGGGTGGCCGGCGGGGACTTCGGCAAGACCGTGGCCGGCACCCCGGTGACCGACGAGCTGTGGCGGCGGGTGGGCATCAGCCTGCGGCTGTTCCTGGCCGGCACGGTGATCGGTGTGGTGGCCGGGGTGCTGCTCGGGGTCGCGGCGGCGGTCAAGCAGTACAAGCTCTTCGACCACGTCAGCACGGTGTTCTCCTTCCTGGTGCTGGCCACCCCGGTCTTCGTGATCGGCACCCTGCTCAAGGTGCTCTGGCTGCCGGTCAACCAGGCCGCCGGCACCCAGATCCTCTACTTCAACGGGGAGTCCACCCCCGGGTTCAGCGGCACCGGGTGGGCGGTGTTCGTCGACCGGCTGCAGCACCTGGTGCTGCCCACCATCGCCATCGCGGTCGGCCAGATCGCGATCTACAGCCGCTACCAGCGCAGCGCGATGCTCGACGTGCTGGGCAGCGACTTCCTGCGGACCGCGCAGGCCAAGGGCCTCACCAGACGTAAAGCGCTGTTCACCCACGGCCTGCGCACCGCGCTGATCCCGATGGCCACGCTGTTCGCGTTCGGGTTCGGGCTGCTGGTCACCGGCGGGGCGTTCACCGAGCGGATCTTCGGCTGGTTCGGCATGGGCGACTGGCTGATCGTCGGCGTGCAGAACCAGGACGCGAACATCATCGCCACGGTGACGCTGTTCGTGGCGGTGCTGGTGCTGTTCGCCGGGTGGCTGTCCGACGTGCTCTACGCCGCCCTCGACCCACGCGTGCGGAGGTAGCGACGATGTCCGAGATCGCCGCGATCGGGTCCGCCACGGACGCCGCCGTGCCCGAGGAGTTCACCGCCCGCCCGCCGACCCGGGGCCGGCTGGTGCTGCGCCGGCTGCTGCGCAACCGGCTGGGCATGGCCGGGCTGGTCATCCTGGTGCTGCTGTTCGCCTTCGCCTTCCTGGCCCCGCTGTTCTACCCCTGGGACTACCTCACCCAGGACGACAACGCGCTGCTCGTGCAGCCGTCGGCGACGCACTGGTTCGGCACCACCAAGCTGGGCGAGGACCTGTTCGCCCAGTGCATGCGGGGGCTGCAGAAGTCGCTGCTGATCGGGTTGCTGGTGGCGCTGGTCTCCACCGTGCTGGCCTCGGCGGTGGGCGCGGCGGCCGGCTACTTCGGCAAGGCCACCGACCGGGTGGCGATGTGGGTGGTGGACCTGCTGCTGGTGGTGCCCAGCTTCCTGATCGTGGCCATCGCCAGCCCGGCGTTCCGCGGCGGATCCTGGCTGCTGCTGGTCCTGCTGCTGTCCGCGTTCGGCTGGATGATCACCGCCCGGATCGTCCGGGGCATGACGCTCACCCTGCGCGAGCGGGAGTTCGTCAAGGCCGCGCAGTACATGGACATGCCCGCCTGGCAGATCATCCGGCGGCACATCATCCCGAACATGGCCTCGTTGCTGATCATCGACGCGACCATCGCGGTCGGTGGGGCGATCCTGGCCGAGACCGCGCTGAGCTACTTCGGGTTCGGCATCCAGCCGCCGGACGTGTCGCTGGGCACGCTGATCGCCTCGGGCACCGACTCGGCGCTGACCTTCGGCTGGCTGTTCGACTTCCCGGCCGGGCTGCTGATCATCACCGTGCTCGCGGTGAACTTCTTCGGCGACGGCCTGCGCGACGCCCTCGACCCCACCTCCGGCCGGGCCCGCAAGCAGCGTGACGAGGAGTTGTCATGAGTACGGACACTCCCCTGCTGCGGGTGGTCGACCTGGCCGTGACCTTCCCCAGCGAGGCCGGGCCGGTGCGCGCGGTGCGCGGGGTCAGCTTCCAGGTCGCGGCCGGCGAGGTGCTCGGCATCGTCGGCGAGTCCGGGTCGGGCAAGTCGGTGTCCGCGCTGGCCACCATGGGGCTGCTGCCGCCGCAGGCCCGGGTCACCGGGTCGATCCACTTCAAGGGCCAGGAGCTGCTCGGCCGGTCGGACCAGGAGCTGGCCCGGGTCCGGGGCAAGCGGATCGCCATGGTGTTCCAGGACCCGCTGTCCGCGCTGACCCCGATCTTCACCGTGGGCGACCAGATCACCGAGGCGCTGCGGATCCACGACCGCTCCCTCGGAAAAGCCGACGCCCGGCGACGCGCGGTCGAGCTGCTGGACACCGTCGGCATCCCGAACGCCGCCGAGCGGGCCCGGGCCTTCCCGCACGAGTTCTCCGGCGGGATGCGGCAGCGGGTGGTCATCGCCATGGCCATCGCCAACGACCCGGACCTGATCATCGCCGACGAGCCGACCACCGCGCTCGATGTCACCGTGCAGGCCCAGGTGCTCGACGTGCTGCGCACCGCCCGGGAGATGACCGGCGCCGGGCTGGTCATGATCACCCACGACCTGGGGGTGGTAGCCGGCATCGCCGACCGGGTGCAGGTGATGTACGCCGGCCGGGTGGTGGAGTCGGCGCCGGTGGACGAGGTGTTCGCCCGGCCTCGGATGCCGTACACGATCGGCCTGCTGGGCTCGATCCCCCGGCTGGACGGCGACCGGCACGCACCCCTGGTGCCGATCGACGGTCAGCCGCCGTCGATGACCGCGCTGCCCGGGGGGTGCCCGTTCACCCCGCGCTGCCCGATGATGGAGGACGCCTGCCGGGAGGCCGAACCGGCGCTGGCCGACGTCGCGGTCGGGCACGCCACCGCCTGCCGGCGCAGCGACGAGCTGCGCGCGGACGCCCCCGACGCGGCCCGGCTGTTCGGCGTCGAGCCGCCGAGCCTCGACGGGGACACGGAGGAGACGACCGAGGAGCGGTGGGCGCGCGCCGTGCAAGAGGCCCGGCGACGCAAAACGGTGCTGCGGGTGCGCGACCTCAGCCGGCACTACCCGGTCACCAAGGGCGCGGTGTTCCGCCGCCAGGTCGGCACGGTGCGCGCGGTGGACGGGGTGTCCTTCGAGCTGGCCGCCGGGGAGGTGCTCGGGCTGGTCGGCGAGTCGGGCTGCGGCAAGTCGACCACCCTGATGGAGATCCTCGACCTGGCCAACCCGGGCGTCGAGGTCCTCGGCGAGGACGTGACGTCGCTGGACAAGGCGGGGCGGCGGGCGGTCCGGCGGGACCTGCAGGTGGTGTTCCAGGACCCGGTGGCCTCGCTGGATCCGAGGCTGCCGGTGGGCGACCTGATCGCCGAGCCGTTGCTGGTGCACGGCGTCCCGCCGGCGGAGCGGGCCAAGCGGGTGCGCGAGCTGCTCGGGCTGGTCGGGCTGTGGCCGGAGCACGCCGAGCGCTACCCGCACGCGTTCTCCGGCGGGCAGCGCCAGCGGATCGGCATCGCCCGCGCGCTGGCCCTGGAGCCGAAGATCCTGGTGCTCGACGAGCCGGTGTCCGCGCTGGACGTGTCCATCCAGGCCGGGGTGATCAACCTGCTGGACGAGCTGCGGGTGCGGCTCGGGCTGGCCTACCTGTTCGTGGCGCACGACCTGTCGGTGGTGCGGCACATCGCCGACCGGGTGGCGGTGATGTACCTGGGCCGGGTGGTGGAGATCGGGGACGTGGACACGGTGTTCGCCGCGCCCCGCCACCCCTACACCCAGGCGCTGCTGTCCGCGGTGCCGATCCCGGACCCGACCGTGGAGCGCGGCCGGGAGCGGATCCTGCTGCGCGGGGACCTGCCGAACCCGGCGAACCCGCCGTCCGGCTGCCCGTTCCGCACCCGCTGCCCGCTGTTCCCCACGCTGACCGACCCCGAGCGGGAGCTGTGCGTCGCGCTGCGCCCCCGCCGGGAGGCTCCGGTCGGTGACTCGGCGGCCGGGCACGAGGTGGCCTGCCACCATTCCCGACCCAGGGAGGTCGTGTGAAACGCCTGATCGTCCTGGTCGCGGTGTGCGCGCTGCTGACCGGCTGCGGCACCTGGAGCGGCGGCGGGGCGGCGGTGTCCCCGTCCGGCATCGGTGGGCAGGACATCAACCCGCACCCCCGCGACGAGGTGGCCGACGGCGGCACCCTGCGCTGGCCGATCGACGGGCTGCCGAACAACTACAACTACCTGCAGCTGGACGGCACCCTGAAGGCGACCCTGGACATCGTCAGCACGGTGCTCCCCCGGCTGTGGACCTCGACCGCCGACGGCGGGTTCGCGATGAACACCGACTACCTGACCAGCGCGCGGATCACCTCGACCAACCCGCAGGTGGTGACCTACACGTTCAACCCGAAGGCGGTCTGGAGCGACGGCACCCCGATCACCTGGCGGGACATCGAGGCGTCCTGGCGGTCGCAGAACGGGACGAACCCGGCCTTCCAGAGCTCCGGCACCACCGGCTTCGAGGACGTCGCCTCGGTGACCCGGGGGGTGGACGACCGGCAGGCCGTGGTGACCTTCCGCAGGACGTTCGCCGAGTGGCAGTCGCTGTTCGACCCGCTCTACCCGGCGTCGCGGACCGGCACCCCCGACGGCTTCAACACCGGCTACGCCACCGGCTTCCCGGTGACCGCCGGACCGTTCGCCCTGGAGTCGATCGACCAGACCGCCAAGACGGTCACCGTGCGCCGGGACCCCCGCTGGTGGGGCACCCCGCCGAAGCTGGACCGGATCGTCTTCCGGCAGTTCGAGCAGGCCGCGCTGCCCGATGCGCTGGCCAACAACGAGATCGACTTCTTCGACATCGGCTCCAGCATCGACCTGCTCCGCCGGGCGCAGACCACGCCGGGGGTGGCCATCCGCAACGCCCCCTCGCAGTACCTCCAGCAGGTGACCCTGAACGGCTCGCCGGGGGCGCTGCTGGCCGACCCGGCCCTGCGCCGGGCGCTGGCCCAGGGCATCGACCGGGCGGCGGTGGCCCAGCGGATGATCGGCCGGATCGAGTCCAACCCGGCCACCAGCGGCAACCGCATCTACCGCAAGGGCAGCAAGCAGTACCGGGACAACTCCGACGTGCTGCCCTACGACCCGGCGGCCGCCGAGCGCACCCTGGACGGCCTGGGCTGGGCCCGGCCGGCGCCCGGTGCCCCCCGGCAGAAGGCCGGCCGGCCGCTGCGCCTGCGGCTGATCTACTACAACGCCGGCACCAACGAGCAGATGGTCCGCACCCTGCAGAACCAGCTGGCCCGGATCGGCGTCACCGTGGTGCCCGAGCAGTACCCGTCCCAGGAGTGGCAGAAGAACATGACCACCGGGAACTTCGACCTGGTGATCTTCTCCTGGGGCAACACGTCGACGCCGCTGAGCAGCTCGGTGGGCATCTACGGCAGCCCGCTGGCGGACAACGTCCGGCAGAACTACGGACGCATCGCCGGCCCGGAGATCGACGCGCTGTTCGCCCAGGCCATCGGCGAGCTGGACGACGCCAAGCGGATCGAGATCGGCAACCGGATCGACCGGCTGCTCTGGGCCAACCAGCACGACATCCCGCTCTTCGCCCGGCCCGCCGCGGTAGCGGTCCGTGACGACCTGGCCAACTTCGGCGCCGCCGGTTTCGCTGATGCCGATCTCATCAACGCGGGGTTCGTCAAGTGATTAACACCCAGGAAATGGGGGGCCTCACCGAGGTCTCACCCCGTAGGGGGAAACTGCCACCGTGACGAGGTATCTCATCCGCAAGGCCGCCGGCTGGCTGCTGATGATCGTCGTCGCGACCAACCTCACCTACCTGCTGGCCAACCTGTTCCTCGACCCGAGGGCCAACTACCTGCAGTTGCGCCCACCGCGCAGCCCGGAGCAGATCAGCCGCTCGCTGGCCCAGTACAACCTCAGCCCGGACACCCCGCTGCTGGAACGGTGGTGGACCTGGATCTCCGGGATCGTGCTGCGCTGGGACTGGGGCGCCTCCCCGATCGGCGACAGCGTGAACGGCCAGATCGCCTTCCGGGTCGGGGTGTCCGCCCAGCTCGTGCTGCTGGCCACCATCCTGTCCACGGTGATCGGCATCGGGCTCGGGGTGTACACCGCCGCCCGGCAGTACAAGGCGGCCGACCGGTTCCACCAGGGCTTGTCGATCGTCATGCTGAACATCCCGATGCCGGTGGCCGGGCTGACCGTGGTGCTGGCCGCCATCGCGTTCAACCAGTCGGTGGGCTCCACCTGGCTGTTCGTGGCGGGCGCGCAGACGCCCAACCTGACCGGGTTCTGGCCGCTGCTGGTCGACCGGCTGCAGCACCTGGTGCTGCCCACCGTGGCGCTGACCGCGCTCGGCTACGCCGGCTACCACCTGCTGCAACGCTCGCTGCTGCTGGACAACATCAACTCCGACTACGTGCGGATGGCCCGGGCCAAGGGGTTGACCCGCCAGGAGGCGATCCGCCGGCACGGCCTGCGCACCTCGCTGATCCCGGTGGTCACCTCGATCGCGTTCACCATCCCGGCGCTGTTCACCGGCGCGGTGATCACCGAGACGATCTTCGCCTGGCAGGGCATGGGCCAGTACTTCACCCAGACGATCAGCAAGAACGACGTGCACGGCGCGGTCGCGGTGGCCGCGTTCGGCGCGGCCATGACGGCCATCGGCGCGATCCTGGCCGACATCGCCGTGGTGGCGCTGGACCCGAGAGTGCGGGTGACCTCATGACGGCGAACGTTCCCGGTCTCGAGCCGGTGGTGACCGACCTGGCCGTGGCCGAGCTGGTCCCGGCGACCAAGGCGGGCGGCAAGAAGCGGCTGGGCCGTCGGCAGGTCTACCTGCGCCGGTTCCTGCGCAACCGGGGCGGCGTGATCGGCCTGGTCATCGTCGCCGGCCTGGTGCTGTTCGCGCTGGTCGGCCCGCTGCTGGCGCGCTACGACTACACCGAGGTGGACTTCACCGCGCTGACCACCCCGCCGACGCCCGAGCACTGGTTCGGCACCAACGGCGCGGGCAACGACACCTTCGCCCAGGCGGTGCACGGGCTGCAGCGGTCGCTGGTCATCGCCATCTCGGTGTCGGCGCTGACCACGGTGATCTCGGCGGTGGTCGGCGCGGCGGCGGCCTACCTGGGTGGCCGGGCGGAGAAGGTGATCCTGGGGGTCGTGCACTTCCTGCTGGTGGTGCCGTCGTTCCTGATCCTGGCCCTGGTGTCGCAGCGGGCCGGCGGCGACTGGCGGGTGCTGATCGTGGCGCTCACCGCGTTCGGCTGGATGTACGGCGCCCGGGTGGTGTGGTCACTGGCCACCTCGCTGCGCGAGCGGGAGTACGTGCAGGCCGCCCGGTTCATGGGCGTCACCCCGATGCGGGTGGTGCTGCGGCACCTGATCCCGAACATCGGCTCGCTGCTGATCGTGTCGTTCACCCTGGGCGTGGTGGCCACGGTGGGCTCGGAGACCGCGCTGTCGTTCATCGGGTTCGGGGTGCAGCTGCCGGACGTATCCCTGGGCACCATGCTCGCCGACGGCTCCAACACGATCACCAGCGCGCCGTGGCTGTTCGCCTGGCCGGCGGCGCTGGTCACCCTGCTCACCGTCTCGATGGCGCTGATCGGCGACGGCCTGCGCGACGCCCTCGACCCCACCTCCCGCTCCGGGGGCCGCGCGTGACGCCGCCTGTCGTGTCTGTCCGGGACCTGCGGGTGAGCTTCCCGTCCGAGGCCGGTCGGGTGGACGCGGTGCGTGGGGTGGACTTCGACCTGGGGCCGGGCCAGACGCTGGGCATCGTCGGCGAGTCCGGCTCCGGCAAGTCGGTGACCTCGATGGCGGTGATGGGCCTGCTGCCGGACTATGCGTCAGTCACAGGCTCGGTGACGCTCGCCGGCCGCGAGCTGCTCGGGCTGGACGACAAGACGATGTCGAAGGTCCGCGGCCGCGACCTGGGCATGATCTTCCAGGACCCGCTGTCCTCGCTGACCCCGATCTTCTCGGTGGGCGAACAGATCGTCGAGGCCCTGCAGACGCACCAGGACCTGGCCAGGGACGTGGCCTGGAAGCGGGCGGTGGAGCTGCTCGACCTGGTCGGCATCCCCCGGGCGAAGGAGCGGGCGCGCGGGTTCCCGCACGAGTTCTCCGGGGGCATGCGGCAGCGCGTGGTGATCGCCATGGCCATCGCCAACAACCCCAAGGTGATCATCGCCGACGAGCCGACCACCGCGCTGGACGTCACCGTGCAGGCGCAGATCCTGGACGTGCTGACCGTGGCCCAGGCCGAGACCGGCGCCGCGCTGATCATGATCACCCACGATCTCGGGGTGGTGGCCGGGGTGGCCGACGAGGTCATGGTGATGTACGCCGGGCGACCGGTGGAGAAGGCGCCGGTGGACGACCTGTTCGCCCGGCCCCGGATGCCGTACACGATCGGCCTGCTCGGCGCGGTCCCCCGGATCGACACCATCGAACGAACCCCGCTGGTCCCGATCCCGGGCACCCCGCCGCTGCTGGTCGACCAACCCCCGGGCTGCCCGTTCGCCCCGCGCTGCCCGATCGACGTCCCGGCCTGCGGTCACGACGAGCCCCCGCTGGTCTCGGTGACGCCGGCGCACTCGGTGGCCTGCATCCGCGCCGACGGCATCGACGACGGCCGGATCGACGACCGCCCGGTGTACCCGCTGACCCCGTTGCCGGAGTCGGCGGCGGCCTCGGTCCCCCGCGAGCAGCGCCCGCCGGTGCTGGAGATCACCGGGCTGACCAAGACGTTCCCGCTGCTCAAGGGCGCGCTGCTGAAGCGGCGGGTGGGTTCGGTGTACGCGGTCTCCGACGTCGACCTGGACATCCGCGCCGGCGAGACGCTCGGTCTGGTCGGCGAGTCCGGCTGCGGCAAGACGTCCACCCTGATCGAGATCATGAACCTCAAGCCGCCCGCGCACGGGTCGATCAAGGTGGCCGGGGCGGACGTGGCCGGGATCGACGGCCGGGCCGCCGAGCGCGCGGTGCGCCGGAAGCTGCAGATGGTGTTCCAGGACCCGATGGGCGCGCTGGACCCCCGGATGACCGTGTTCGACATCCTGGCCGAGCCGCTGCGCGCGGTGGGCGAGGAGGACCAGGCCGCGATCGCCGTCCGGGTGGGCGAACTGATGGAGCTGGTCGGGCTGGACCCGGCGCACGACGACCGCTTCCCCACCGCGTTCTCCGGCGGCCAGCGCCAGCGCATCGGCATCGCCCGGGCCCTGGCCACCAACCCGTCGCTGGTCGTGCTGGACGAGCCGGTGTCCGCGCTGGACGTGTCGGTGCAGGCGGGCGTGATCAACCTGCTGAACGAGCTCAAGGCACGGCTGGGCCTGTCGTACCTGTTCGTGGCGCACGACCTCTCGGTGGTGCGGCACATCTCCGACCGGGTCGCGGTGATGTACCTCGGCAAGATCGTCGAGGTGGGGTCGGTGGACGCGGTGTTCGACGATCCCCGGCACCCGTACACCCAGGCGCTGCTGTCCGCGATCCCGGTGCCCGACCCGGTGGTCGAGCGCACCCGGGAGCGGGTGATCCTGCGCGGCGACCTGCCCAGCCCGACCGACGAGTCCGCCGGCTGCCACTTCGCCGGCCGCTGCCCGCTGCACCTGACCCTGGCCCCGGACCAGCAGGCCCGCTGCACCGGCGAGTCGCCGGTCCTGACCGGGGCGCCCGGGGTGGATCATCTGAACGCCTGCCACTTCCGCTGAGGAGAACTCCCCGTTGAAGCACACCCTGTTGCGAAGCCTTGCCGTCCTGGCGCTCTCGGTGGGGCTGGCCGCGTGCGGCGGCGGTTCGGGAACGGTGGCCGGCGGCGGTGACATCACCAACGAGCAGGCCCAGTACAACCCGCAGCCCTACGACAACGTCCGGGACGGCGGCACCCTGACCAGCGCGCTCCCGGAGATCACCCCGCAGTTCAACCAGTTCCAGGGCGACGGCAGCACGCTCTACGCCCGGTACGTGTGGAACTGGTACAACCCGCTGCTGATCACCTTCACCCCCGACGGGGATCCGGTGTTCAACCCGGACTACCTCACCTCGGTCAAGGACGAGCAGGTGGACGGGAACACCCGGGTCACCTACACGATCAACCCGAAGGCCACCTACAACGACGGCTCCCCCATCGACTGGCGGTCGTTCGACACGGTCTGGAAGACCAACAGCGGTGCCGACAAGCGCTACATCCCCGGCGGCACCGACGGCTACGACCGCATCGCCACGCTCACCCGCGGGGTGGACGACCGCCAGGTCGTGGTCACCTTCCGCGGCATCAACCTGTGGTGGCCGGGCCTGTTCAACAACCTGCTCAACCCGAAGGTGCTCGACCCGCAGGTGTTCAACCAGGGCTACCTCGACAACCCGCACCCGGAGTGGGGCGCCGGGCCGTACACGCTGGAGCGCTACGACAAGCAGAACGGCACGATCAGCTTCGTCCGCAACCCGAAGTGGTGGGGCAAGCGCGGCAAGCTGGACACCCGGACGTACCTGGTCATGGAGTCGGTGGCCAGCATCAACGCCTTCAAGAACGGCCAGATCGACTACACCGCCGTGGGCACCAAGGACCGGCTGGCCCAGGTCGCCGGCATGACGAACATCGACATCCGCAAGGGCGTGTCCCCGTCACAGAGCTTCTTCACGCTGAACGGCCAGTCTCCGTTGCTCTCCGACATCGCCGTGCGCAAGGCGGTGTTCACCGCGATCGACCGCAAGCAGCTGATGGAGATCGAGTTCCAGGGCCTGGGCTACTCCGGCGTGCTGGCCGGCTCGATGCTGCTGCAGACCTTCCAGAAGGGCTACGTGGACGCGGTGTCCAAGGTGGTCACCTTCGACCCGGAGCAGGCCAAGCGGGACCTGGACGCCGCCGGCTGGGCGCCCGGGCCGGACGGCATCCGGGTCAAGAACGGCCAGCCGCTGGCGTTCAGCTACGTCAGCCTCGGTGACAGCCCGCTGGCCAAGGCCGTGGCCAGCGCCGTCGGCGCCATGCTGAAGAACGTCGGCATCCGGCTGGAGATCCGGCAGCTGCCGAGCAGCGAGTTCTCCGCCGTGATCAACGGCAAGCGGTTCGACATGTTCTACTCCGGGTCCATCGCGTCCGACCCGTACGCCCTGGCCTACATCTGCCAGATGTACTGCTCGGACACCGAGTTCCTGAAGAACGGCACCTTCGACGCAGGCCTGGATCCCGAGGTCCGCGGGGTCAACGCGCTGCCCACCGTCGAGCAGCAGTACGCGGCGGCCGCCGACGTGGAGACCAAGGCCCTGAAGACCTACGGGATCCTGCCGACCGCCGAGGACCCGGACATCTACGCGGTGAAGAAGGGCCTGGCCAACTTCGGCGCCGGCCGGTTCTTCCTGGCCACCCCCGAGACCGTCGGCTGGCAGAAGTGAGGGCCCGCACGAGTCGCACCGTCGCGGCCCTGGCCGCCGCCGCCCTGGCGGTGTCGCTGACCGCGTGCGGTGGTGGCCCGGACATCGCGCCGGGCGGCGGGGACATCACCAACGACCAGGCCCAGTACAACCCGCAGCCCTACGACAACATCCGCGACGGCGGCACCCTGACCAGCGCGCTCCCGGAGATCACCCCGCAGTTCAACCCCTTTCAGGGCGACTTCACCCTCTACACCCGCACCGTGTGGAACTGGTACAACCCGCTGCTGATCACGTTCACCGCCGACGGGGATCCGGTGTTCAACCCGGACTACCTCACCTCGGTCAAGGACGAACAGGTGGACGGCAACACCCGGGTCACCTACACGATCAACCCGAAGGCCACCTACAACGACGGCTCCCCCATCGACTGGCGGTCCTTCGACACGGTCTGGAAGTCCAGCAACGGCACCGACAAGCGCTACATCCCCGGCGGCACCGACGGCTACGACCGCATCGCCACACTCACCCGCGGGGTGGACGACCGCCAGGTCGTGGTGACCTTCCGGGGAATCGACCTGTGGTGGCCGGGCCTGTTCAACAACCTGCTCAACCCGAAGGCACTCGACCCCGAGACCTTCAACAAGGGTTACATCAACACCCCGCATCCCGAGTGGGGCGCCGGGCCCTATCAACTCGAGCGCTTCGACCAGAACAACGGCACGATCAGCTTCGTCCGCAACCCGAGGTGGTGGGGCAAGCGCGGCAAGCTGGACTCCCGCACGTACCTGGTCATGTCGTCGTCGGCCAGTATCAACGCCTTCAAGAACGGTCAGCTCGACTACACCGCAGTCGGCACCAAGGATCGGCTGGCCCAGGTCGCCGGGATGACGGACATCGACATCCGCAAGGGTGTGGCCCCGGACCTGGCCTTCTTCACCCTCAACGGAGAGTCCCCGATCCTGTCCGACATCGCCGTGCGCAAGGCGGTGCTCACCGCGATCGACCGCAAGCAGCTGATGGAGATCTCGTTCCAGGGCCTGGGTTACTCCGGCACGCTCACCGGCTCGCTGCTGCTCAGCAGCTTCCAGAAGGGCTACGTGGACGCGCTCTCACGGGTGGTCACCTTCGACCCGGAGCAGGCCGAGCGGGACCTGGACGCCGCCGGCTGGACCGCCGGGCCGGACGGGGTCCGGGCCAAGGACGGCAAGCCGCTGGCGTTCACCTACGTCGCCCTTGGTGACAGCCCGGTCAGCAAGGCCGTGGCCAGCGCCGTCGCCGCGATGCTGAAGAACGTCGGTATCCGGCTGGACATCCGGCAGTTGCCGAGCAGCGAGTTCTCCGCCGTGGTCACCGGCAAGAAGTTCGACATGTTCTACTCCGGCGGCAGCGCCTCCGACCCGTACGGTCTGGCCTACATCTGCCAGATCTACTGCTCGGACACCCAGTTCCTGAAGTCCGGCACCCTCGACGCAGGCCTGGACCCCCGGGTCCGCGCGGTCAACACGCTACCCACCGCCGAGCAGCAGTACGCGGCGGCCGCCGACGTGGAGACCGAGGCCCTGAAGACCTACGGGATCCTGCCGACCTATGAGTCCCCGGACATCTACGCGGTGAAGAAGGGCCTGGCCAACTTCGGCGCCGGCCGGTTCTTCCTGGCCACCCCCGAGACCGTCGGCTGGCAGAAGTGAGGACCCCCATGAGTCGTACCGTCGCCGTCCTGGCCGCCGCCGCCCTGGCGCTGTCCCTGGCCGCCTGCGGTGGCTCCGGACCGGCCGCACCGGACCAGACCGATGCGGCGCTGGCCGCTCAGGCGCAGTACAACCCTCAGCCGTACGAGAACCTGCGCGACGGCGGCACGTTCACCACCCCGATCAACGAGGTGCCCACCCAGCTCAACACCTGGCACGGCGACGCGCCGTACGACACGACGCGGCTGTGGCGCTGGTACAACCCGATGCTGATCACCTTCACCGCCGACGGGGACCCGGTCAACAACCCCGACTACCTCACCGACGTCAAGGCGGAGACGGTCGACGGCAACACCCGGATCACCTACACGATCAACCCGAAGGCCGTCTACAACGACGGCGCCCCGATCGACTGGCGATCGTTCGAGGTGACCTGGCGGGTGCACAACCGCAGCAACCCGGCGTACATCGTCAGCTCCAGCGACGGCTACGACCGGATCACCTCGGTCACCCGCGGCGTGGACGACCGGCAGGCGGTGGTCACGTTCAAGGGCATCAACCTGTGGTGGGAGAGCCTCTACAACTTCCTGCTCAACCCCAAGGCGGCCGACCCGCAGGTGTACAACCAGGGCTACCTCAACAACCCCCACCCCGAGTGGGGCGCCGGCCCGTACACCATCCAGAACTTCGACCGGCAGAACGGCACGATGACCTTCGTGCGCAACCCCAAGTGGTGGGGCAAGCGCGGCAAGCTCGACTCCCGGATCTTCCTGACCATGGAGGACACCGCGTCGGTCAACGCGTTCAAGAACGGGCAGGTGGACGCGGTCGGCGTCAGCACCGCCGACCCGCTGGCCCAGGTGCAGAACATGCCCGGGATCGACATCCGGCGCAGCGTCGAGACCGGGGTGAACTTCTTCACCCTGAACGGCCAGAGCCCGGTCCTCTCCGACCCGGCGGTGCGCCGGGCGATCTTCGAGGGCATCGACCGCGCCCAGTTGCAGACCATCCGCTTCCAGGGCCTCGGGCTGACCTCGGAGCTGCCCGGCTCGATGACCCAGTACTACTTCCAGAAGGGCTACCAGGACAACTTCGGCAAGCTGGTGAAGTTCGACCCGGAAAAGGCGAAACGGGATCTGGACGCGGCCGGCTGGGCGCCCGGTCCGGACGGTGTCCGGGCCAAGGACGGCAAGCCGCTGGAGATCACCTACGTGAACTACGGCGACGACGCGGTCTTCAAGGCGGTGGCCAGCGCGACGGCGGCGATGCTGAAGGACATCGGGGTGCGGATGACCATCCGGCAAGTGTCCTCCTCCGAGTTCTCCACGATCCTCACCCAGAAGCGGTTCGACATCTTCCTCTCCGGCATCATCTCCTCCGACCCCTACAACCTCGCCTACATCTGCCAGTCCTACTGCTCCAACACCCAGCTGATCAGGTCCGGGGTGAACGACCCGAAGCTGGACGCCGAGGTGCAGCGGGTGAACACGCTGCCCACGGCCGACGAGCAGTTCGCGGCGGCCAACGAGGTGGAGACCAAGGCGTTCCAGACCTACGGGGTGATGCCGGCGCTGAGCCGGCCGGCGATCTTCGCGGTGAAGAAGGGCCTGGCCAACTACGGCTCCGGCCGGTTCTTCATCGCGCTCCCGGAGACCGTCGGCTGGCAGAAGTAGCCGGGTCAGCGCGACCAGTGCCGCAACCGCTCGGCGATCTTCTCCAGGTCGTCCAGCTCGCCGGAGGCCACGGACACGACGAAGTCGACCTTCTCGTCGTCCGTCGCGCCGCTGATCCATTGGTCGTTCAGCCCGAGGAACGTCCGGCACGCGGCCCAGGCCAGCCGCTTGTTCCCGTCAACCAGAGCATGGTTGCGCACGAGTGAGTGCAGGAGCGCGGCGGCCTTGACGTGCAGATCAGGGTAGGCATCCTGACCGAACGCCGACGCCTGCGGCCGGGCGGCGGCGGACTCCAGCAGTCCGTAATCGGCAACCACGAGACCCGAGCCGACAGCTCCGCGCGCGATCTCGAGCAGGTCCTCGATATCGAGGTACTCGGGCATCAGATCTCGCCGAGGCGCTTCAGCACATCCGCGTCCTCGGCCAGGACGCGGTCCAGCGCCCGCCGCACCCGAACCTTGTGAGCTCGCCGCTCGACGTACTCCCGAACAGCCGCCCGGGCGACGTCCTGCATCGACAGGCCCTCGCTCTCGGCCTGTCGGCGAAGTGCTTCGGTCTCGTCGGCGGTCAGTCTCAAGGTCATGGCCATCTCGCGATGGTATCATTCAGATACCACGATCTGAGATCGTCACAGGTCGGACGGTCGATTCTGGATACATGACACTCCTCCGGGCCGGCGGCGAAGCCGGCTCCGCTCCCCCGCGCCGTTCGAAGCTCCTCCGGACGGGCCTCATCGTCCTGGCGGTGACCGCCCTGGTCGGGGCCGGGATCGTCACCGACGCGCTGCGGGCGCCCGGGGACGACCCGGCGGCGGCCAAGCTGGCCGAATGGGCCCGCGACCACGGGCTGGGCCGGCTGGTCACCCAGGCCGAGCGGTGGCAGTACGCCGCGTCCCCGCCGGCCGAGGGCGGCGAGCCGGCCGGCGGTATCCCCCAGGTCGCGACGGGGCCGTCCACCGGGCCCCGGCTGCCCGCGCTGGCCGCCGGGCACGCGCTGCCCGGGGAGGGGGCCTGGCAGACCGTGTCCGCCGTCGCCGGGCGCCCGGCGGTCGAGGTGGCCTACCTGCGCCCGGACCCGAAGCACACCTCCTACGTGGTCGGCGTGCTGCGGATGGACCCGACGTTCGTGGCCGGGCAGCTGCGCCCCGGCACCCGCGACCCGGGCGGGCACTGGCCGGAGGCCAGCTCGCTCACCGGAACCGCCCGGGCCGACGTGGTGGCCGCGTTCAACGGCGGCTTCCGGCTGACCGACCCCAGCCACCCCGGCTACCTCGCCGACGGGCGCACGGTGGCCCCGCTGCTCGACGGGCTGGCCAGCCTGGTGCTCTACCGGGACGGGCACGCCGACGTCGGCGCCTGGAACCGGGAGGTGCGGCTGACCCCGGATGTGGTCAGCGTGCGGCAGAACCTGACCCCGCTGGTCGACTCCGGCGCGGTCACCCCGCGCTGCGCCACCGGCGGCCACCGGGAGTGGGGCAGCACGGTCGGGCAGGCGGCCTACGTCGACCGGTCCGGGTTCGGGGTGACCGCCGACGGCCACGAGATCTACGTGGCCGGCCCGGCGATGTCGGTGTGCACCCTCGGCGCGGTGCTCGCCGACGCCGGAGTGGTGCGCGGCATGGAGCTGGACATCAACCCGGCCTGGGTGAGCGGCGCCTACTTCACCTCAGGAGCGGTGGGCCACCGGCTCTACCCGGCGCAGAAGGTCGACCCTGAGCACTACCTGGCCGCCTCCAGCCGCGACTGGTTCGCCTGGACCCGCCGTAGCTGATCGGAGCGCTAGCAGGGATCTCCCTGGTAGCATTTTCCCTATGGAGGCTACCGTCGACTCGGTGGGACGGATCGTCGTCCCCAAGCAACTGCGCGAGGCCCTCGGGCTGAGGGCCGGGTCGACGGTCGACATCACCCGCTACGGGGCCGGGCTGGCCGTGATCCCGAGCGGGCGCACCGCTCGGCTGGTCGAGGAGGACGGCGTCCTGGTCGCCACGGCCGACACCACGATCGACGACGACGACGTTTTCGGCCTGATCGACAGCGGCCGTCGTTGACGACACGGCTGGCCCTCGACACCAGCGTTGCGGTTCCGCTCCTGGTTCGCCCGCACAAGGCGCACGCCGAGGTGGTGCGCTGGTGGGCCGGTCGCGACGTGGCGTTGAGCGGACACGCGTTGGCCGAGACCTACTCGGTCCTCACGCGACTCCCGGGAGACCTGAGATTGGCCCCGGAGGACGCGGTCCGACTGCTCCGCGAGCGCTTCGGCGCACCCCTGGTGCTGGCGCCGCGGACGGCCGCGAGGGTGCCCGAACTGCTCAGCGAACTGGGCATCGTCGGCGGGGCCGTGTACGACGGCATGGTCGCCCTGGCCGCCGCGGAGCACGGCGCCGTACTGGGCACTCGAGATGCCCGCGCGCGGGCGACCTACACCGCGGTCGGCGTCGAGGTCTCCGTCGCCGGGTAACTGCTCGGCACCAACGGTCCCGCCGACGCCGACCGAATTGCTGAGGATTCCTCAATTCACGGACGCACGCACAGCGCGCATTCTGACAATTCTCAGGGCGGCCGGAACCATCTCCCTCGAAGGTTGCCATGAGAACCCTCTGACTTGAAGAATGTGCCGCCGAACGGTGAATCTCAGCATGTCAGAGGCATCTTCGCCGGTCAGCCACCGGCCCTGCCGAACCGGCTCCGAAATCCTCAGAATCAACGCGGTCCGCCGACTAAGAAATTGCTGAACTTCCGCTGTGCATTCCGGCGCCGGGGGCCATCCCGAACAATTTCGCTGCATAGTTGCGGGGCGCATCCGCGCCGCCGGCGAGCACACCGATACGCCGCCGGCCCCCTCAGAGACCAGGAGGATCAAGATCGTGAGTGTCATGGGTGGTATCGCAAGCACAGTGGCCGCCGTCGGGCTACTGGCCGGAGGTGGCGTCGCGAGTCCGGCGGCGGTTCCGTCGACCGCCGGCGTGGCCCCGAGCGCCTACAGCGTCCCCGCCGCCAACTTCCACCACTGGGACCGCGACCACGGCCGCAGCTGGGACGGCAACCGGCGCGGTGGCGACGGCTGGGACGGGCACCCGTGGCGCTGGTGGCACGACCAGGGCATCAGCGCCCAGCTGTGCCGGGGTGGCGGCGGTCACGTGGTCGGGCGGCCGGCGCACTGCGCGGGCGGGCGGTTCGCCGACTTCCGGGTGCGCTGACGCCGTTCGTCCGCGCGTCGGGCCGGCCCGACGCGAGGGTGTCGCCAGTGCTGCTCTCCGGCTACGGATCAGCGCTGGTGACACTCTCGCGGGCCGGTGGGTCCGGGTTCACCGTGACCGGGGTGAACCGGGCGGGCAGCGCACGGATCCCGGCCATCTCACCGCCGCCGAACGCCCACTCGACGGCGTCCGGGTCGACCAGGGTGAGGTCCGGGAGCCGCCGCAGGATCTCGGTGAGCAGGATCCGCAGCTCGGTGCGCACCACCAGCTGCCCGGGGCAGGCGTGGATGCCCAGACCGAACGACAGGTGCTGGTTGCGCAGCCTCGGGCGGTCCAGCCGGAAGGTGTCCGGGTCGTCGAAGATCTCCGGGTCCCGGTTGGCCGCCGCCCAGCACAGCATCACCGAGTCCTCTTCCGGGATCGGCACGCCGGCCAGCTCGACCGGCCGGGTCAGCCGCCGGTAGAGGCCGAAGAACGGCGGGTGCAGCCGCAGCGTCTCCTCGACCGCCGCCGGGATGAGCGACGGGTCGGCCAGCAGCCGGTCGCGCAGCCCCGGCCGGGAGAGCACCTCGTAGAACAGCGCGCCGATGGCCGAGATGCTGGTGCCGTGGCCGGCGATCAGCACCGAGTTCATCGCCTGGCCGATCTCCAGCTCGGTGATCGGGCGCTCGCCCCCCATCCGCCAGTGTGCGATGGTGGTCAGCCCGTCCCGGCGGGGCGACTCCCGGCGGGCCGCGACCCGGGCCACCCCGAAGGCGGCGAAGTCCAGGAACGCGGCCGCCCCCCGCTCCGGGTCCTCGGCGGCGGCCATCACGGCGAGCGTCCGGGCGCGGATGTCCTCGTGTTCGGCCCCCTCCAGACCCAGCACCCGGGACAGCGCGAGCATCGGGATCTCCTCGGCGAACACCCGCACCAGGTCGCACTCGCCCCGCCCGGCTATCTGGTCGATCAGGCGGTTGACGTCCTCCCGCAGGCCGGGAGCGATGCCGGAGGCGGTGGCCCCGTTGAACAGGGTGGAGATCAGCTCGCGCCACGGGGTGTGCCGGGGCGGGTCGTACTCCAGCGGTGGGAAGCCGGGCCGGTCGACCAGCGGGCGCATCACGCTCGGCTCGTGCGAGTAGGTCTCCCACTCCTGGTGCGCGCGCCGGACGTCGAGGTACCGCAGCAGCAGGTGGAACCCGCCGAGCCGGTCGCTGCGGGCGATCGGGCAGCCGGCCTCGCGGGCCCGGCGGAACAGCTCCAGGCCATCCGCCGGCGTGCTGTGGTATCCGCTGTAGCCAGCGAACCCGTCCTCCAGATCGGTCACCGGCGAGCCTCCTTCGGGCCTGCGCGCAGGATCTCGTCGGCGGCCAGCCGACCCGGCAGCGTGGACATCCCCGGCGTCGGGTGCGAGCCACCGCCGCCCAGGTAGAAGCCGGGCACCGGGGTGCGGTACCCGGACAGGCCCCGGGCCGGGCGCAACGGGCCCAGCCGGCCCAGCGCGAGGTCGACGTGCCACAGGCAGCCCTCGGTGGCCCGGAAGGTGGCGGCCATGTCCTCGGGCGTCGCCACGTGCCGGCCGATCTCCAGCTCGGCGACCCCGTCGATGAACTCGCCCGCGCGGGCCAGCGCGTGCTGCCCGGCCTGGTCCCGCAGCGACGCCCACGGCCTGCGCGGCCGCAGCGGCATCGGGTGCGCGTAGAGCCACAGCGTGTCCTGCCCGGGCGGCGCCTGGGACGGGTCCGGTCCGGTGGGGATGGCCGCGTAGAGGGTGGTGACCTCGGGCAGCCGGCCGGCCGCGGCGGCGGTCTCGGCGGCGACCGCGTTCTCCAGCGTGCCCATGAACGCCCCGGGCAGCCGCAGGTCCACCCCGTCGGCGCGGCGCCGCTCGAACCGCTCCAGGCTCAGCCGTCCCGAGGCGGCCAGGTCGACCCGGACCGTGGCGATGCCCGACCCGAAGGCCGGGATCCGCTCGGCGCGGGTCCGGAGCCGGGGCGGCAGCGCGCCGGCGGGCAGCAGCCGGGTGAGCGCGGTCCGGGGGTCGCAGGTGGCGAGCACGGCCGTCCGCGCCGACAGCTCCCGCCCCCCGACCAGCCGCACCCCGGTGGCCCGGCCGTCGCGGACCAGCACCTCCTCGACCGGGCTCTCGCACCACACCTCGCCGCCGAGCTTGCGCAGCGCGTCGTGCAGGGCGTCCGGGAACGCCTGGGTGCCGCCGATCGGCCGGCTCACCCCGTAACGCAGGTACCAGCCCAGGGCGAGCAGCACGACGCTGGTCCCCCGGGCCAGGATCGGGCCGAACGCCGAGCACAGCGATCCCAACGCGCCGCGCACCACCGGGTGCCGGAAGCGCCCGTCGATCGCCTCCGCACACAAGGACGCCAGCAGCGCGGCGACCCGCCCCAGCTCCCGGCGGTGCCGCAACGCCGCCCGGGCCGCCGCCGAGAGCGCCGGCCGGCCGGGCCGGGTCGGGTGCGCGGTGAGCAGCGGCAGCCCGAGCGAGAGCAACGCGTCCAGGGTGCGGGCCAGCTCCAGGTAGGCGGCCGCGTCGGCCCGGGAGAACGGCGCGATCTCGGCCGCCGTCCGGGCCGGGTCCCGCCAGAACGCCAGAGAGAGGTCGTCGGCCTCGTGCAGGTAGATCCAGATCGGGTCCAGCCACACCTCGCGGTAGCCCAGGTCGGCCAGCCGCAGCTCGGCCACCACGTCGGTGGCGTGGATGAACGTGGCGTCCAGCGCACCGAGGTTCATCAGGTGCTCCGGCGCACCGGGGACGGTGGCGGCGGTGGAGGTCATCCCGCCGACGCGCTCGCCCGCCTCGACCACGGTGACCGACAACCCGGCCCGGGCCAGCCGGCAGGCGGCGGCGAGACCGTTGTGCCCGGCGCCGATCACCACGACATCGGTGCCCACGGCCCGAAGCTACGGCGAAAAGTGACTGATCGTCAACGACTTTAGGTCATCGATCTCAGGGTCGTTGACCAGTGGTCACCTGGAGCATACGTTGTCCCGCCGTCCCGGACGGCGCAAACCGACGGGTCGGGCGGGGCCGAAGCGGACGGAGCCGGTCAGGACAGCAGGTCGACCGCCCGGTCGACGTCCAGGGTCGGGTCCAGGGCCGCGGCGGCCCGCAACGCCCCGATCACCATCCGGACCATCGCCTCGGCCAGGTCGTCCACCGCGAACCACCGGCCCTCCTGCAACCAGCGGAGGCTGAGCTGGTCCATCGCGTCGCCCGCCGAGCGCAGCATCAGCCGCAGCGCGTCGTTGCCGGGATCCAGCCCGACGACGGTGCAGGTCCAGCCGACCATGCCCATCCGGTGGCGCTCCAGGGCGTCCCACGCCTCGGGGTCGCCGGCCATGGCCAGCGATCCGGCCACGTAGCCCACCATCAGGTCGCCGTGCTCGGCCATCCGGCTGAAGTGGTCCCGGAGCACGTCCCGCACCTGCTCGCCGGGCGGGGCGAACGGGTCGGGCAGGTGCAGGTCGAACAGCCGGTGCGAGATCTCCCGCACTGCGGCCAGGTACACGCCGCGCTTGTTGCCGAAGTGGTGGAACACCACGCCGTGCGCGACCCCGGCCCGCTCGGTGATGTCGCTGACCGAGACGTCGTTGTACGACCGCCCGGCGAACTGGTGCACGGCCACCTCGAGCAGCCGCTGCCGTGTCGCCGCCGCGCGCTCCTGGCGCGTCGTCCCGGTCATGGGCACAGCAAAGCACACTCGTTGACTAATCGATCACTGACTCACCTGATGGCGTGTCACACGTGGAAACCGTGGACCTTCAGGTAGGCGCCGGCGTCCACCCGCAGCTGCATGCCGGTGACGAACCGTGATTCGTCGGAGGCCAGGAACAGCACGGCGGCCGCGATGTCGGCCGCGTCCACCCACGGCACCGGCATCAGGTTGAGCACCGGGAAGGCCTGCTCGGCGTCCTCCCGGGTCGGGTTCTCCAGGTCGGGCCGGAACTGGGCGTACATCGGCGGGGACTGCAGCATCGGGGTGTCGCAGTTGGTGGGGTGAACGCCGTTGACCCGGATCCCGTGCGGCCCGAGGCAGGCGGCGAGGTCGTGGACGTAGTGCGCGACGACCCGCTTGGCGAAGCCGTAGCCCTGCCCACCGGGGCCCGAGGCGGGGTTGTCCACCGAGCCGGGCAGGAACGCGGCCAGCGACCCGGTGGCGATGATCGACGCGCCGGCCCCCAGGTGCGGCAGCGCCGCGTGCACCGTGTTGAGCACGCCGACCAGGTTGACGTCGACCACGTCGGCGAACGCCCGCGGGGGCAGGTCCCCGCCGAGCGGGGCGATGCCGGCCTGGGCCACCACCACGTCGAGGCGCCCGAGCTCGGCGACGCCGGCCTCGATCGCCGCGCGCACCGCGTTCGGGTCCCGCACGTCCGCCCTGGTCGCCACGATCCGCCGGTCCTGGGCCTCCACCAGCCGCACCGTCTCGGCCAGGTCGGCCTCGCTGGCCAGCGGGTAGCGGGTGGTCTCGATGTCCGCACAGATGTCGACGCCGATGATGTCGGCGCCCTCGGACGCCAGGCGCACGGCGTGCTCGCGCCCCTGCCCCCGCCCGATGCCCGAGATGAAGGCGACCTTGCCCGCGACCCGACCCGGCACGACGTCCCCTCAGTCGCTCGAGGGCAGGGGCTTGGCCGCCTTGACCACCAGGGGCACGTCGTCGGCGGCCAGACCGGACGAGCCGGCCTTGGTGACCAGGAGCTCCAGGTCGTCGTGGTCGGGGGCGGTGTAGCGCTTGCCGAGCTGGCCGGGCTCGCCGTCGCCGGAGGCGGTCAGCCCGGGGGCCGGTTCGGCGGCGAGGTCGATCAGCGGATGCCCGCCGCAGGTCAGCACGAGATCGGCGGCCGGGGCCCGGACGATGATGACCTCGGTGGAGTCGACCTGACTCTTCAGCCGGGTGCCTGGCTTGATGCTCACGGATGCACTGTGCCATTCCTGGTCGGGAGGACGGAACGCCGACACGCGCCGCCCATCACTCAGCCCTGCCTGTCTCAACACTGCCTATTTCTTACACTCTATTGTACAGTTCCCGCGATGAACCTGGGCATGCTGCTGGACATGGCGGCCGACGGGCACGCCGACCGGATCGCGCTGGGCGGGCGCCGCGACGGGGTCGGTTTCGCCGAGCTGCGCCGCCGCGCGCGGCGGGTCGCGGCGCTGCTGGCCGGTTGCCCGGGCGAGCGGGTGGGCCTGGTCGACCTGAACTCCGACGCCGTGCCGCTGGCCCTGCTGGGCGCGGGCCTGGCCGGGAAGCCGTTCGCCCCGGTCAACTACCGGCTGGCCGACGCCGCGCTGGCCGCGATCCTGCGCCGGATGGCCCCGGCCACGGTGATCGTCGGCTCGGTCGAGGAGCTCACCGGGCGGGTCGGGGCGATCGACGGCATCACCGCGCTGAGCCGATCCGAGCTGCTCGACACCGCCGCCGACGGGTCCGCCCCGGAGCTGCCCGAGGGCTTCGTGGATCCGGACGAGGTGGCCGTGCTGCTGTTCACCAGCGGCACCACCGGGGAGCCCAAGGCCGCCGTGCTGCGGCACCGCAACCTGGCCGGCTACGTGCTGTCGACCGTCGAGTTCGGCGGCGCCGACCCGGACGAGGCCACCCTGGTCTCGGTCCCGCCGTACCACGTGGCCGGGGTGGCGGCGGTGCTGTCCAACCTCTACGCCGGTCGTCGCGCGGTACGGCTGGCCGGCTTCGACCCGGCCGAGTGGGTGCGGACGGCACGCGCGGAGGGCGTCACCCACGCGATGGTGGTGCCCACCATGCTCGGCCGGATCCTCGACGCGCTCGACGCCGAGTCCCAGGGTCTGCCGGGGCTGCGGGCGCTCACCTATGGCGGTGGCCCGATGCCCACCCCGGTGCTCGAGCGGGCCCTGCGGACGCTGCCCGAGGTGGGGTTCGTCAACGCCTACGGGCTGACCGAGACCTCCAGCACCATCGCCGTACTCACCCCGGAGGACCACCGGGCGGCGCTGGCCGCCACCGATGCGCCCGGACGGGCCCGGCTGGGCTCGGTGGGCCGCCCGCTGCCGTCGGTGCGGGTCAGCGTCCGCGACCCGGACGGCGTGGAGCTACCGGCCGGGGAGCCCGGGGAGATCTGGGTGGCCGGTGACCAGGTCTCCGGGGAGTACCTGGGTTCCGGGGGCCCGACCGAAGGCGAGCGGAGCGAGCCGAGCATCGAGACCGACGGCTGGTTCCGGACCCGGGACGCCGGGACGCTCGACGAGGAGGGCTACCTGTTCGTGCACGGCCGGCTGGACGACGTGATCGTGCGCGGCGGGGAGAACCTGTCCCCCGGGGAGATCGAGGCCGCGCTGCTGGAGCACCCGGAGGTGGCCGACGCGGCCGTGTTCGGGGTGCCGGACACCGAGTGGGGTGAGGCGGTGGCGGCCGCCGTCGTGCTGACCGCCGGCGCCTCGACCGGCCCCGACGAGCTGCGGGCGCACGTCCGGACCCGGCTGCGCTCGACCTGCACGCCGGCGCACATCCAGGTCCGGGACGAGCTGCCCTACACCGAGACCGGCAAGCTGCTGCGCCGAAAGCTGCGGGACGAGCTCAGCACCACCCGGTGAGTTCAGCCCAGCACCACCCGGTGAGCTCAGCCCGGCGCGACGTCGCGGACGAAGCCGGCCAGGGCGTCGATGCTCTCCTCGACCCCGCCGCCGGGCGGGCTGACCACGAAGTGGGTGGCCCCGGCCTCGGCCAGCTCACCCAGGTGGTCGCGGCGCTGCTCCACCGAGAACCCGTCACCGAGCACGCCCTGCGGCCCGTACACCTGCACCGCGAACCCGGACGGGTCCCGGCCGGCGGCGGCGACCAGCTCGTGCAGCTCGCGCACCCCGGCGGCCAGGTCGGCCGGGGTGGTCAGCGCCTCGGTGCGGGTGACGGTGGCCAGCTGCTCGCCCATCATCAGCGGCATCCACCCCTGCCC
>JAESFN010000545.1_pt1 | contig 31738 bp, 29 predicted proteins | sample 9269411 | NCBI WGS metagenome assembly JAESFN01 (sample SAMN14505399, study PRJNA617100) | algae metagenome | isolation source: Iphinoe sp. HA4291-MV1 and co-occurring heterotrophs from trail next to... | place: USA: Maunawili Falls, Hawaii | collected 2009-07-25
TCACAGGGTGCGCTCGGCGCTCAGCCTTACCGCCGCTAAGCGACATCCCTTAACGTCTCAGGGACCACGTTTACCTCGGCCTGATTTCGGTGGCCGTTGCAGCAGGGCTGCAGGCTCGACGCCAAGTATGGTCGCAAGCTTGTCGACCATCGTGATGCTGGCACTATAGATGCTCCGCTCCAAGGCACTGATGTAAGTCCGGTCAACACCGGCTTCGTGGGCCAGAGCTTCCTGCGATAGCCCCTTTTCCTGGCGGCACCTCCGCAGGTTGCGAGCGAATACCTCTCGTATATCCATATACGAGAGGCCAGCTCCTTGAGGAGCATTTCACCACGGAGTATACTCGACAATCGATTCCACAGAATCGTTATTGGGTTCCTGCGTGTTTGTCGGGGACGCTAGTCTACAATCTGAGCCTCAGTCAGCAGACACGAAATGTCCCAGAGCGCAAAGACAACAGCAGGCCCCGTTCCCCCTGACACCGATCAGCTGACGGCTTATGATCAAGCGCATTTGGTCACCTATCTTCGCCTGCTTGACGCCGATGCAGCTGGGGCTGACTGGCAGACAACTGCCCGCCTCGTCCTGTCGCTCAATCCCGCGGCCGATCTTGATGGGGCACGACTGGTCTACGACGCCCACCTTGCCCGAGCACGCTGGATGACCCGCGCCGGATATCATCTTCTCCTGAAATGAAACCGCGAACGGCAAAGGCAGGAGCGGCCCGATGCGAAGCCCAACAAAGGGCGTGACGAGGAAGGAGAAGGGGTGGCCGTGCTATGACGCCTGCCCTTCCGGTGTTGTCGCTCGTTGCTTGGCAGAACCCGTGTGCTGTTGCCCAATGGCGCTTGCCAATATGCCATCAGGTGGCAAGCGTACGCGGCATCAATAGAAGCGCCACAAAAGCGCAGACGAAGTTGCAGACGCTCGTCAGCAGCAGCGTTGTCTGCATGCCCGCGACGAACATCGGCCCGATCTGTGAAAGAACCAGAGACTGGACGTCCCCTGGAAGACCGCGGATGACGCTCCAATCACCGCGCTGGAACGCAGCTGTGAGTTCTGTGCTTTGGCTGCCAACGAGAGGCAACGAGCTCAGTTTCACGGCGAGCGACGACTGCATCGCACCCAGAACGAACATTCCCGCTGTGGCAACGCCGAGAACTGCGCCGAGCTGGCGAAAGGTGTTCCAGGTGCCTGAGGCCGTTCCCGCCAGCGTCGAGGGCACCGAGGCGAGGATCGCTACCGAGGCCGGCGCGCCTGCGAAGGCGGCACCGAACCCCAACAGGGCCAGCGACCACCCATAGCTGCCGAAACCGGCTCCGACCTGGAGCCTGCTCAATGCCCACAGGCCGATCGCGGCCATCATCGAACCCGCCGCTATCAGGAATTTGGGCTCAACTCTCGTTGACATCACGCTTGCCGCAACGGAACCCACCATGATTGGGATCGTCAGAGCCAAAATCCGAAGTCCCGTCCCCCATGGCGACAGCCGGCCCACATCCTGCAGAAAGAAGGTGAACGTGAACACCACAGCAAAGAGCGCCATGAACATGAAGAAGTTCACGACGCAGCCGACCGACAGAACAGCGTTGCGGAACACGTGGAGCGGCAGCATCGGATTGTCACCGCGGCTCTCCCAGAAGATGAAGAGCGCCAGCGCGACCGCCGCACCGCCGAAGAGCCCCCAAATGATGTCCGAGTGCCACCCGATCACGTTGCCCTCGATCAGCGCGTAGGTGAGGGCGCTGGTGCCACCGACCAAGAGAGCCTGTCCGACGTAGTCGATGCCGCCCCGCGCCCGTGATCGCGTTTCCGGCAACAGCCGCAAAAGGCCCATCGCTGCGAGGACTCCGACCGGCACGTTGACCCAAAAGATGCTCTGCCAGTTTAAGCCTTCGACCAGCAGCCCGCCGACCGCAGGCCCGATGGCGAGTGCAAGCCCGCCCAGCCCTGACCATATCCCCATAGCGCGCGCACGCGCGTGTCCCACTTCGTAGAGGTCGGAGATGATCGCCAGCGACACCGGGATCACCAGCGAAGCACACGCACCCTGAAGGCCACGACCAATGAGGAGCACCAAGCTCGACGGTGCCACGGCGCAGACGATGGAAGCGAAGGTGAAACCAACCAAGCCCGTCAGGAAGACGCTCTTGCGGCCGACGACGTCCGCGAGCGTGCCCGCGGTCAGGAGCAAGCAGGCAAAGACGAGCACGTAGACGTTGACGACCCATTGCGCGCCGGTAACGCCCATGCCGAGGTCTCGCTGGATGACCGGCAACGCCACGTTTACGACGGTTGCATCCAGGTAGACGATAAAGATTCCTGCACACACCAGCGTCAACAGCGTCCCCCGATGCGGGGTCGTGGAACTGTCCGCTGCTGGCGTCAGACTCTGACCAGGGCCTGTTGCTGGCTCCGGCGCCCTCATCTCCGCCGCGCCCCCCGTGCACTATGCTTGCGCTTGCTACTGGAAACGACCGCCTCGATCCGCTTCGCGACACGGTCGAGCGGCTCTGTGCTCCGCCGCGCGCGGCACAGGATAAGGGCGCCCTCCAAAGATGAAAGAATGAACTCCGCGAGCGCCCCGGCTTCACCCTTGGCGAACCCATCATGCACCAGCCCGCCGGCAATCAACGCCTCCCATGAGTTGAAAATCTCCTCGCACGCTTTGCGGATCGTTGGCGATGTTGCGGCCGCATCCATGGCCACGTTTCCGACCGGGCAGCCGCGCTCATAGTCGGACTGCCGGATCTCATCGGCGTAGGCCTCGATATACGCGCGCATTGCCGGGATCACACCGTTGTGGCCGTCTAGCGCGGCCTCAATCTTGCCGGCGACGACCTCGCCGGCTGCCCGCAAGGCGGCCAGGGCGAGTTCCTCCTTTCCCCCCGGGAAATGATGGTAGATCGACCCGCGCGGGGCTCCGCTCTCTTCGATGATCTGGGCCATCCCGGTTGCCTTGAAACCCTGGCGGCGTAGCAACCGCAGCGTCGTGTCGATCATGCGTTGGCGTGAGTCCATCGTTCGTGCCTATCACGGATTGACCGATCGGTCTACATATGACTATGATGATTGTCATAGGCAACCGAGGAGGAGGCGCCATGCCTATTTATCAGTGCGTTGTGCCGGAAGGCTCTGTCGCGCCAGAGCTGCGGCCGCGCATCGCCGAGGCCTTCATGCGCATCCATTCGGAGGTGACCGGCGCTGCACCCGACTTCGTCCAGGTGTTCTTCCTCGACATGCCCCGCGGCTCGGCGTTCACAGCCGGGCAACCTTCCTCGATGACCAATATCTCGGGGTACATCCGGGCGGGACGGCCGGCGGCAATGCGCCAGCAGCTTTACGAGCGCATCAATGCCATGTGGACCGAGATCACGAAGACCCCGCTGGAACGGCTGAAAATCACCCTGTTCGATGTGCCAACCGCCTGGATCATGCAGGGTGGCTCGATGATGCCCGAGCCCGGAAAGGACGAAGAATGGCTCGAGCGGCGCGCTCCACAGCCCGTCTCGGCATAGGACAAGAGCCACGAACGAGGATCGCAATCGATGCAAAGCATCCTCAGCGTCAGGCGGTCGATCCACATCAAGGCTCAGCCTCCTACGGTCTGGGACGACTTCGCGACCTTCGAGCGCATGAACCGCTGGTGGGGCATCCTCAAGGGTGAGCCGCGGGCGGGCAGCAACAACGGCCAACGCCTTCTGATCTACGAGCCCCGTGTGGGAGGCCGCATCGAGATGGAGATCATCCTCAACGGAGCGGCGACGCGCTATGGGGGACCGATCATTGTTTTCGAACCGGGGAAAGAGCTGACTTTCCAGAGCGACTGGTTGCCTAGTCGCGGGTGGCAGCAACCGACACTTGTGACGATCCGCTTGACGCCGGCGCTTGACGGCACCCTCGTTGAACTGATGCACCACGGTTTCGAGCACACCGGCGAGAACTACGGCGACGAGCACGCAGCCTACGAGGCAGGCTGGGGGATGACGCAGCTCATGGCGTTACGGGCCATCGTCGCCGGACGAAACCCGTGACTTTGCCGACCACGATGAAACACAATGCTCGGGCGCATGGGGCGCCTCGTCGACTGGGCAAACAGATAGGGGTCTCGCTCCAACGGCACCCGTGAAGGCAGCGTAGCGTGGCGATCCTGGACATGGGCGGAGCAGACGACTCTGCCATTCGCACACATAGAGTTCGCGTTCGAGCGCTCGACGGCGCGGAGTCCGACGCCAGCGTCTTCTCGCCCCGAGGAATCCACCCGAAAACCCTCATCATCTGCACGCCGGCAATCGGTGTGAGCGCCCATCACTACGCCCCTCTCGCCAACGAGCTTGCGAGCAAAGGCATGTGTGTCGTGACCGCGGAGCTCCGGGGCGTGGGCTCGAGCTCTGTGCGCGCTCGCCGCGGCGTCGACTTCGGTTACCGCGAGCTGGTGGCCCACGATTTGCCGGCCGTCATCTCAGCGGCCCGAGGCCTCTGCCCGGCTGCTCCTCTCGTGCTGCTCGGGCACAGCATCGGCGCCCACGTCAGCGCCATGCACGCGAGTCTTCATCCAGGAGAGGTCCAGGCGCTTGTCTTCATCGCCGCCGGCACCTCGTTCTACAAGGCTTGGCCCTTCCCGCAGAAGGTCGGCCTGCGCGGCGTCGCCCTCCTCGCACGCAGCGTGAGCACCTGCCTCGGCTATTTCCCTGGGCACGTCTTCGGCGTATTTGGAACTGAGGCACGCCGGCTCATGCACGAGTGGGCGTCCCTGACGACGCGCGGACGCTTCAACGTCACGGGTAGTCCCCATGACTTCGAAAAGCGCTTCGGAGATTTGACGCTACCGGTCCTTGCACTCTCCTTCCCAGGAGACATTTTTGCGCCGAAGGCCGCGGTCGAGCATTTGTTGTCGAAGGTGCCACGAGCCACGATTACGCACAAACGTTTGGGTCCCGCAGAGATCGGCGCCCCTGCCTTGGACCATTTCCGCTGGACCAAGTATCCAGCGGACATTGCCGAAGTCATTGTGCATTGGATGGAGACGACACCGGGCATCCTACCCCTCGACCAGGCATGAGCATGGCCCACCAGACTCGACCCCACGCTGACCCTCCCGCAGTGGCCACTTTGGAGCCGGCCGACCCGAACGCGCCGCTCGAAGTCGCTCATCAGGCCGATACAATCGCCGATCCGTCCGCGGCCGAACCAGATCAACCGGCCCGGCAATCGCCGAGAGAAATGCTGCTCGAAGATGCCGGGTCTGGCCCGGCGTCAACGCGCCTCGGTGCGCCTCTTCTGCTGTCGCTTCAGGCCTTCGACGCGGCAGTGAGGCTCGGGACGTTCAAGGCAGCCGCGTCGGCACTGCGGCTCACGCCGTCCGCGATCAGCCACCGCGTTCGCAAGCTCGAAGGCGCGCTCGGTGACCGCCTGTTTACGCGTGTACATCGCGCCGTTTTGCCAACAGACGCCGGCAAGGCTCTCGCTGCCATCACGGGGCGCGCCTTTGCCGACCTTGCGCGCGCCGCCGACGCGGGCAATCTCGGGCATCGTTGCCATCGACTGCGCCTCAGCATCACGCCTTCCTTCGCATCGGATTGGCTCATGCCGAGGGTTGCCGATTTCATGGCGCAACACCCGCACATCGAGCTCGCCATCGAGGCCTCGACCAGGCTCGCAGATTTCGAAAGCGAAGCGATCGACGCCGGTATCCGCATCGGCAGCGGACACTGGCCCGGACTTACTGCGGTCCGACTGTTGCGCCTCTTCGCCACGCCGGTGACATCGCCGGCGCTAGCAAGCAAGTTGCAGCTGCGGGCGGCGGCCGATCTGACAGACGGACCCTTGATCCACATGACCCGGTTCTCTCACGCCTGGCCGGCATGGTTCAAATGCGCCGGCGTACAGGCCTCGGACCTCGCCAGCGCAATTTGGGTCGACGGATTCGGCGCGGCACTGCAAGCGGCCGAGCAGGGTGCGGGTCTCGCGCTCGGCATCGAACCCTTCTTTGCAGACCGTGAGGCAGCTGGCCGGTTGTGCCGGCCGCTTTCCCCGCGCTTCGAAACCTCCAGTTGCTGGCTCGTCTACCGTCAGGGCGACCGCGACCACCCTGCGCTCATGGCGTTCAAACGCTGGCTTCTCGCCAAACTGCCGTGCGCCGACGTCGGACCGGCTGTCTGAACCTGAACGAAGCCTTCAGCCGGTTCTGTCGCGCGCGTTGAGCAGAACAGCTTCAGGCGACACCGGTGTGCTTCCGACCGACGGACCGGCGCTCCCAGAGTGAAAGACATTCACTTGTCGATGGGTGCGATTCATTTGAGACGGCGCCTGTCACGATCGACAATCTCCTGACGCGGCAGATTTCTAGTCCGCCACCCGCGGGAAGCCGATGCGGTCACGTCGCTCATAAACGTGCCCGCCTGCGATGCACCGCCGTCACGAGGGTTCCGAGGAAATGACCCCCAAGTCTGCTGTTCTCGTGATGTGCACGACCCTCGTGCTGCTCATGGTCGGCTTTGCGAACTATGCCGCCGTGCTCCCCACGGTGCTCGCCGACCGTCACCTCTCTCCGGCGCAGGGTGGATTTGCGGGCGGCGCATTCTTTCTTGCCTATGCGGTCGCTTCGCCAGTGTTCGCGGCCCTCACGGATACATGCGATGCCAGACGGCTCTACCTGATCGGCTGCGGGTTCGCTTGCGCGGGCGGCCTGGTCTTTCCTGCGCTCGATGATGGATACCACGCTCTCCTTGTGGGCCGGACACTGTCTGGCCTCGGCATGGCCGGCGCCTACATGCCGGGACTGCGGTTGCTGACCGATGCCGTTCCACCAGATCAGCGGAACTGGGCGGCCAGCATTTACACATCGACCATCACGCTCGGAACCTCCGCCTCGTTCGCCTCCGCAGCGCTGTTCGAGCTGCTGGGAGGCTGGCCGCTTGCCTTCACGGGAGCTGCGGCCGCGGCCCTTCTCGGAGCGGTTATCCTCGCGGCCACCATGCGTGCTGCGCCTCCCGCAACCCCTCACCACCACCAGGCGTTCAAGTTTCGCAGCCGCTTTATCACCGTTCTGCGCATTCCCGAAGCCCGTCTCGTGGCCCTTGCCGCGATTGGAAATGCCTGGGAAGGCATGGCGTTTCGGACATGGTGGATCGGCTTGTTAACGTTCAGCGCCGCACAAGACGGCAATACGCCCTGGGGCGGTTTGAATTTCGCCCTGCTTTCGGCGGTCGCCGGCCTGTTGGCAATGCCGCTGAGCGTGCGGGTCGCTGCAGGCGTGGCCGCCGCGAATGCTTCGCGCGGGTTCGCGATCATCACTGTCGCTGCCGCCTCCGCACTGCTAGCGGGAGGGCTGCTCGTGAGCATCGTCGACGGGCCGTTCCCCATCGTGTTTGCTCTCACCGTGCTCTATCTCTGTGCAATATTCGCCGATGCCGGAGCGATACCGCCCGCTATGCTCACCTATACGCCAGCCGAAGTCCGCGGCGCCGCGCTGGCGGTGTTGTCGGCGGCCAGCAATCTGGCAGCCTTTGCAGGCACGGCGGCCTGCGGCTTCGTGCTTAGCATCATGGGCGGAACGGGCTCAGTGAACGCCTGGCGCGCGGCGGTGCTCTCAATGATGGCGGGCGCCCTCATTGCCATTGCCGGGTTCTGGGCGTTGGCCCACAAAGCACGACGCGCCTCGCTCTCGGCGGGACAAGAAAAAGGCTGACGCCCCGAGTAGATCCTTGGCAGCTGTTGGCAAGGAGCCTCCTGAAAATGCAACTCCCGTACGAGACCGTCGATGTCTTCACGAACACTCGATTTGGCGGCAATCAACTGGCAGTCGTTGCTGATGCTCGGGGCCTCGCCAAGGAGCAGATGCAGGCCATCGCCTGCGAGTTCCGCTACTCCGAGACTACCTTTGTCACGCCGCCCTCCGATCCATCTAATACTGCTCGGGTGCGCATCTTCACGCCTGCCAACGAAGTCCCTTTTGCCGGACACCCCAACGTCGGGACCGCGTTCACGCTCGGTCGCTTGGGCGCGCTCTTCGACAAGCAGATAAGCGACGTCATGCAGTTCGAGGAGGGAGCAGGGCTCGTCGAGGTCAGGATCATCCGCGATGGCTCCGATATCGTAGGTGCGAGCATCCGAGCACCACAGGCCCTCGCAATCGGCAAGGAGGTCAGCGCAGAGACGATCGCCTCATGCTTATCAACGCTGCCGCATGACATTATTGCCGATCGCCATAAGCCGGTGATCGCATCCGTTGGCTTGCCGTTCGCAATTGCCGAGGTCTGGTCTGTGGAAGCTCTCGCCAAGGCAAGGCCGAATTTCGCTGCTTTCTACGAAGCAAAGGAGCGCTATAGGGGCCCTGATGAGCGCTTCTCGCTCTTCGTCTACTGCCGCTCCTCTGCAGGAGAAGGAAAGCTGCGCGCGCGTATGTTCGCACCCTTGGCCGGAGTCCTCGAGGACCCTGCAACCGGCAGCGCATCAGCGGCATTGGCCGGTCTGCTGTCATCGCTTGACCCGCGCAGCGACGCCACGCTGCAGTTCACGATCGAGCAAGGCATCGAAATGGGCCGCCCCAGCACGATCCAGGTCATGTCGCAAAAGCAAGCCGGCACAGTGCGGCTCATCGAGGTTTCTGGACGATGCGTCCAAGTCATGCGGGGAACCATCGAGCTCTGAATGAGCGGAGTTCACCTGTCGACTCGCCGATTTCATTTGAGGTGTTGCCCGCGGCTGTCAACACTACCTCGCGCATCGACATCGATTTCGCCCTCAGTTTCACGCGCCCCGGTGGAAACGTCCCGTGCCCGAGACGGTCAAGGATCCCAGCTCTTTCTTCGAAAAAGATGAAGGCGGCTTCCGTTCCACACGCCGCGCCGTCGGACCCTGGAACGCGCAAACGCTCGGAGGTGGACCCCTCGCAGCATTGATGGCCCATGCTCTGCAGGAGCATCGCGGCGGTGAGAGTTTTCGACTGCTGCGTCTGACGATGGATTTTCTTCGGCCGGTCCCCGCCGGGAGAGTGGACGTGCGCGCCGGGATCCGTCGCGAAGGTCGCCGCCTCCGGGTCATCGAGGGCGTGATCTCCGCCGACAACATTCCGCTGTGTCACGCGTCTGCCGTCTTCTGTCGCGGTTCAACGTCAGCACCCGCGCATCTACCGGAGCCGACAGCGTCAACGGTGCCGCCCCCCGACCAAGTCTCAGACCGGTCTCGTGTCGGCCCACCCAGCTACACGACGTCGATGCAGGTTCGACCGGTCGTGCACCCGAGTACAGGTCAGCTCGCCCTCGTCTGGGTGCGGTTTCCCTATCAATTGCTGCCCGAAGTCGACTTGGCGCCGTGCACACGTGCAGCCCTCACGGCGGATGCTGTCAGCGGCTTTGCGTTCATGACCTCGGAAGGCGTAACCGCCATGAACAATGATCTGAGCCTCCATCTCCATCGCGAGCCGCGTGGAGATTGGCTCGCCATCGAGGTCGAACGGCGCGTCATGCGCGAGGGAATCGGCGTCGCGCATGCATCGCTGCATGATGGGGACGGCTTGGTGGGAGATTGCATGGTTAGCGCCATCGCCGTCGATCGACCGATAAGTGTGAGCCCACGGCAACCGTGACGGGCTTTCACACCAATCGAGCCCACCGTCTACCTTCAAGGCGGAGTTGCCGTGTTCGGTTGCCGCTGAGACCACATCAGCGAAGCGCGCCCAACGACCTGCTCCTGCGGCAGTAGGCCGAAGTACCTACTGTCAAAGCTCGCGGGGTGATCCGCGACCAGGAAGACCTGGCCAGCCCGGAGAGTTCGGCATCCCTGCCATGTGGGCAGTGGGCGTCCGGCAGCATCCGTGGCACGTGCCACAGCAACGAACCGGCGGATGAATACGCGGGCACCAAAGCGACACACGCGATCGCCGCCAACGGCAACGACCGGTTTCACGAGATAGACGGACCTCGGGAGATATCCTCTCCGATCGGCCAACGCTGCTACCGCGCGCGGGAGTCGGAGCACCACTAGGTCGCCGACACGAGGAGGTGCGTGGCCAACCCAGTACAGGCCAACGGGCACGCTCGGGGACGCATTCCAGAGGAGCAGCGGGCGCTGTTGGCCGAAATCGGGCGCAACCTGCAGGGCAAGGGCCACTATCATGCCCAGCAGAGGCTGCGCCCTCACGGCTTTCGCCCGGAGGAGGACCGCCGGCGGGCCTGGTCGCACCACAGCTTCAGGTCGGCGCGACGGTAGAACACGCGCCCGCCAAGCTTCAGGAAGAAAGGGCCGGTGCCCTGCCAGCGCATATTCTCGAGCGTGTGCGGCTTGAGTCTCAAGAACTCGGCGGTCTCGCTCGTGGTCAGCAGCTGCGACTTGCGGTGATTGGCCATGTCGGTGTCCTCCCGGTGACGGAATTCCCGAGAAGATCCAGGAAGACCTGACCATGGGCAGTGTCTTTCCGCCATGCGCTGCAGCGACACCCCTATAGCAGCAGTTTGCAATACCCCCCGTCGCGCAGCGCTTCGCCCTTAGCGCGAGCATGACGCATGCGCTCCTTGAGCCACGTGCTCCTGCCCGGCAGCCACTGCGCGCGGGTGTATTCGTCGCCGAATATCAGCGCGGCGGTTTCGCGATAGCTGGCTCCGGCACAGTCTGCGTCGATGGCCACCAGGGCGTCCCGCAGCAACAGGCGCTTTCCAGATCTATCGATCCTGTGTCTAGGACGAAAGAGGAGGTCTGCCGCTGTGATCATCGTGGGGGCAGTGCGCCGGGCGTCGGACGCTGTAGGAAACAGAAACTTCGCATTGACCGGCGCTGCCGAAGCGCGAGAGCCATACAGCCTCATTGTCACCGCCTGGCAGGAATCGCGCAGCAGCACGTCCTCTTCGCCGCCTGGCCCGACAATGACGTGCCCGGCCGAACTCAGATCAGCGATCGATATGGCACGCGCGTAGAGATCCACCGAACGATCCGACATGGCCTCGACGATCGGCGCCACTGCACTGTCGACCCAGCACACTGGTGCTTCCGGCGCCGGCAACTCAGGATCGACGAAAGGAAAGCAGCCCCCACTTGAGCGCACGCGCCGCGCATCGCCGAACGCGTGTCAGGCACAGCCCGGTCTTGAGGTAACGCGTCGACATCGGTCCCTTGCGGCTCAGCCGGTAGTCGCGCTGGTAGTCGGGGTTCCTTCGAAGGAACTCCCACGCCAGATCGCTAGGACTGAGTGCCAAGGCGTAGCCATAGGCGCTGATGCTTGGTGGCCAGGAGGGACCGACATAGTGCCGCGTGCATGCCATGGCACGACGGATACCTGACAACCCCTAACATGGCGTGCACAGATATACAGCAATTGATAGCGATGCACGTCACCTCGGAGTGACAATGTTCCGCCAGGCAAGCACTCGACAGGATTGTTCTCGCCGCTTGATCCGCGACGACGAAATATTCGCCACGCAATTCGCGCGTCAGGCGGACGAAACTGACCAACTGTTGCAAATCGTTACGGTAAATATGTCCGCTGCGCGAACCCAAAAAAGAAGGTCAACATCACGGCCCAGTAAACGGCGCGAGCAGGGATGACAGCGACGCGCGGGCGGTTTGATCGGTTGTTTCAAGATACCATTCATGGATAACCTGCGAGCTCACGACCAATGTTGCACCAGCCTGCATCAGGCGTTGGTGCGACATTGGTGCTACAATCGGGTTCTGCGCCGGCGTTGCATCTGCGAGGACATAGACATCATACGACTCCGCGAGAGCGTGAAGCACAGTGGCCAGCACCTGATGTTCCAGCCAGAAGCCTCCAAGAACCAGCGTCGTCTTGTCCTCCTCGGCTAATGCTTTCGCGAATGCAGGAGTGAGCCACGGCAGTCCGTACCCAGCGCAAGGAAATTCGCGGTGTCTCGGTGGCATGCGGAGCCGCCCGACGAACCCGTGCTTTCTCTCGCTTGAGAGTGGAGAGGAGACGAATATCGGCACGCCGGCGATATCTGCCGCAGCCACAACCGCTGCCACATTGCGTCGAAGGCTGCTTAGGTTGCTCCGCTTCATGGTGGCCAGGTCCCGTCGCCCGGGTGCGATCAGCACCAGACAGGTGACCGCCGGATCGATCAGCGGCGAGGAGCTGAGACGCTTGTGCCGCGGCTTCATCTGACCTCAGTTGGAGCGCGTGGATCGGGTGCAATGACCGTATCGATTGCGTTCAATGCTGGACTCGCGGCATCGTGTGGGTCCGCTGCCACTCCGCTTCACTCGGAGTACCTACACTGCCGGCAGCGTTACCTCCGCAACACGGTCGAGATGATAGTCGACGTCGCCCAGGCTCTGGTCGATGGCGGTCAGGCGCTTGAAATAGTGCCCGGCAATGTATTCTTCGGTCATGCCGATGGCCCCATGCATCTGGACCGCCTGCTGGCCGATGAAGCGCCCGGACTTTCCGATCTGAACTTTGGCAGCGGAGATAGCGCGCCGTCGCGTCCCGACATCTGCGAGGTCAGACGACAGTGCAGCCAAGATCGCCATGGACTTCGCCTGCTCGTGCTCAATCATCATGTCCGCCATGCGGTGCTGGAGCACCTGGAACGACCCGATTGCTACCCCGAACTGCCTCCGTGTCTTCAAGTAGTCGAGTGTGAGGGTATTGAGGCTCTCCATAATGCCGACTGCCTCTGCACACAACCCGGCGATGGCGCGATCAATGACGTGCTCGATCACCGCGTACGCCGCGTTGGGGGTGCCAAGGATCGCATCGGTAACGCGCACGTTGTCCAACGTTACGTCTGCGGCGCGCACACCGTCGACGGTCGGATACCCCTTGATGTGGACTCCATCGGCCTTGCCGTTCACCAGAAACAGCGTGATGCCCTCGCGCTCGCATCCTCCACCGCCGGTCCGCGCCGACACAATCAGAGCATCTGCGATCTCACCGTGCAGCACCACGCTCTTGCGTCCGGTGAGCACATACCCGCTGCCGTCGCGCGTCGCGCTGGTTTGAACGTCAGACAGAACATAGCGGGATTGGGGTTCGGTGTGCGCGAACGCGAGCAACAGCCTCCCTTCCGCGATCTTCGTTAGAACCGCGCTCTTCTGCGTCGCATCGCACGCCAGGGCCACCAGGCCGCCACCGAGTACGACAGTTGCCAGATAGGGCTCTAGGACAAGCCCGCGACCAAAGGACTCCATGACGATCATGGTTTCGATCGCCGAGCCCGCCAGGCCTCCCTCAGCATATCGAGATGGCAAGCCCAAAAGGCCCATTTCTGCATAGCGCGCCCAGAGATCGCGGCTGAAGCCTTCCGGCGAGGCCGCGTACCCCTTGCGTTTGTCGAAGCTGTAGTTGTCGCGAATGAGCCGCCGGACCGAGTCGTCGAGCAGTCTCTGCTCATCCGATAAGTCGAAGTCCATGACCCCTGCTCAAAGCCCGAGCCCCATCTTTGAAATGACGTTCCTCTGGATCTCGTTTGAACCAGAAAAGATCGAGACCTTGCGGTAGTTCAGATACTGCGGCGTCACGGGCAGCGCGTAACCCGGTCCTGCAGGTTCCCCGTTCCAGCCGTCCTCCAGCGCCTCCCGCTGGAACGGCAACGCGTTGGGGCCAAGCGCCTCGACAGCCAATTCGGTCAAGCGTTGCTGGATCACCGAGCTCTTGAGCTTGATGATGGAGGATTCGGTTCCCGACATCGCGCCCGCCCGTATGGCGGCAATCATGCGCAGGTTGGTGATCTCGAGCGCCATCAGCTCGACCTCCAGCGCTGCGATCTTGTCGCGAAACTGCGACCTCGCAATGAGCGGTTGGCCGTTTACGCATTCGCGTGCGGCAATCTCCTTCACCTTCCCCAGTTCGCGCTTCGAGGCACCAATGCGTGCGATGGCGCGCTCATGGCCGAGAAGGAACTTTGCGTAGGTCCATCCCTTGTTCTCTTCGCCGATCCGATTCTCCGCAGGTACCTTGACGCCATCGAGGAACACGTCGTTGATCTCGTGCCCCCCATCCATGGTCCTGATTGGTCGAACCGTCACGCCCGGGCTCTTCAAATCGATAAGCAGAAACGTGATTCCTTCCTGCTGCCGTCGAGCACTCGGATCGGTGCGGACGAGACAAAAGATCCAGTCGGCCATGTGGGCGAGACTGGTCCAGGTCTTGTGCCCATCGACAACGTAGTGGTCACCTTGGAGAACCGCCTTCGATCGCAGTGAGGCAAGATCGGACCCCGAACCAGGCTCCGAGAACCCCTGGCACCACACGTGCTCGCCGGACAGGATGCGCGGCAAGAAATAGGACTTCTGATGACCTGTGCCGAAGCGAATGATAACCGGGCCGCACATGACGACCCCGAACGGGATCACGGATGGCGCGCCGGCTTCCGCGGCCTCCTCCTCAAAAATGTGGCGTTGCACGGGCGACCAGTCGGCGCCACCGTGCTCGACCGGCCAATTGGGCGCCACCCACCCGCGTCCGTGGAGAAGACGATGCCAGCGCATGTAGTCGTCGCGTGACAAGTGCTTGCCTTCGAGGACCTTGCCTTGGATGTCGACGGGCAGCTTTTCACGGATGAATGTGCGGACGTCCTCGCGGAACGCTTCCTCTTCCTGTGTATAGGCGAGTTGCATAACGCTGCTCCCCGGTCCGTTGGACGAGTAGGACGCGTGCGGGACACCCCGAGGGCATCTCGGTCCCACCGTCCAATGAGGGCCCTGACGCAGTGAATTCTCCGTGCGCGCCATTCGCATCACAAGCGAAACTTCTATGAGGAAAGATGAATCGCGCTCACTTGTCTTGAGCATCCTGGGCGAGCAAGCGGTGGCGCTCGCTAACTTCCTAGGCAAGATAAAATTCTGGCCACGGTGGCGCCAAAACCAGAATGCATGTCTGTACTTCGCTGACGCTTCGCCAAAGTTTCACATCCATAGGCAGCAATGATGTCTGAGCGGTACCGCCCTCGAGAATGTCTCGGGCGGTCGGGCTCTATGGCGCGAAGTGCGCCACCGAGCCGCCATTCAGGCGTCTCGGCCCTGCGGGTCACGATCCCTACCGCGCAACCCGCTGCTCGGTCACGAGGTCCACGTCGACCTCTACATCCGCGGCAAAGATCCCTAGACCGCCTCAGCATATGCAGAGCCAACGGCCAATGGTCGGTCGCAAGAGCTCCATCGCACTGGCATCCCCGCACTTGCCCACCGACGCCATGCTGCTCGGCCCTCATGTCTGACCGGACGGCCCATTGCCCCGGCTATGCTGATGCGAGCCTGTGGCAGGCGTCGCCTTAGAGGCAACCCGCCTGCGGCGGGTCCTCCACTGCGTTGCGGTCCCGGCGCGACGCAAGCGTCGCTTGGGATGCCTCAGGCTCCAGCCCGCCACGATCTCGCGCGCGCCGGCGGGGGAATAGGCCTCCGCCGGACAACCAAGAGGACTAGCACAATGGCTACCATCGGATACGTGACGAAGCGCGAGGACGGACGCTACGAGGGTGAGCTTAAGACGCTCTCCATCCGCGCCGACATCGCCATTCTGCCGGTGACTGACAAGGCGTCCGAGAGCCAGCCCGACTTCCGCGTCATGTCGCAAGGCATCGAGATCGGCGCCGGCTGGAACCGGACCGGGCAGACTTCCGGCAAGCCCTATGTGTCGCTGTCAATCGCGGCCCCTGAGTTCGGCGCCAAGACGCTCTACGCCAATCTCGGCCGCGCCGCCGGACAATCCGATCCTGACGTCTACGCGCTGATCTGGAGTCCGCAAGACTAAGCGAGCTCTTCGCCTCCGCTCCGCTCTTCCGCGGGGCGGAGGCTCTCTTCTATCTCTTCCGCCGGCCGCCACCCACCCACCCGCCCTGCTTCTGGGCTGCATCGTCCCGTGTCACTAGCGGGTCACGTCAGCTGTGACATCGAAGACAAAGATAACTGCGCGTCGGCTTCCTCTCCATCATGTGGTCCGCGGCATGCTCGTTTCAAGCATCCTCGGTTCATGCTTGCGCGCTCGCAGTACTTCTTGGCGGTCATTCAGTGCTGATGAACTGGGAATCCAACTGAGGAAGTTGCGGGAAGTTTGAGAGCTCACTTTTGGACATCAGGATAAAAGACTGACGTCGTTTCGGCGCCAAAGGCCGCAACGGCAGGCTTACCGACGACGTCAATCGTGCGTCCATACCGTCAGCATCAGAAATACGCCTTCGCGCTCAACGTCTTGCTTGACGCCGTCTTGAACTTCTTGCGCGCCGCGCCATCTCGCTTGGCCATAAGGTCGATGGCGATGGCACACATGGCGCAAGAGGACTTCGATCCAAAGCTCGGACGCATCCGCGATGCCCGTCGCGCCCGGGCAGAACGACACGCGGCGCTCGTCTTCCGGCAGGCAGGCAAGCAGGGCGCGCGAGCACTGAGGCACAAGGGCCACGTCTCGCCCGAGATGCCCAGACGCGGCATGGGCGCCGGCGTGCGTGCAGCGGCAGGGTTGATCGCGCCTGGCAGCCGACGCGTCATCGTCAAAGCGCGATATACCCGGATCGCTGGCGGCGATCTTGGCGCGGCCCGGGCACACCTGAAGTACATCGTGCGCGATGGCGTGACGCGGGAAGGTGAGCCAGGCCGGCTCTACGGCGCATCCGGCGAGGACGTCGATGCAAGCTTGTTTCTCGATCGCTCGGAGCAGGACCCGCACCAGTTTCGCTTCGTCGTCTCCGCCGACGAGGGCGCCCAGCTCGCCGACCTCAAGCCTTTCGTCCGCGATCTGCTCGCCCAGATGGAACGCGACCTAGACACCAAGCTCGATTGGCTCGCCGTCGACCACTTCAACACTGGACACCCCCACACCCACATCGTCATCCGCGGCCGCGATGAGCGGGGCAAGGACCTCGTCATGGCCCGCGACTACATCGCTTATGGCGTGCGCGCCCGTGCGCAATCCCTGATCACGCTCGAACTGGGTCCGGAGAGTGAGCTCGAGCGCATGCAGAAGCTGTTCAACGAGGTCGGCCAGGAGCGGCTCACCCGGCTGGACCGGGCGTTGGTCGCGCGCGTCAAGAACGGCATCCTCGTCGTCACGTCCGGGGAGGATCTGGATCCAACCCAGCAAACGTTGCGGGTCGGCCGCCTGAAGACGCTGGAACGGCTCGGTCTTGCCGAAGAGCGGCAACAGGGTGTCTGGGCCCTCGATCCAAAGGTCGAGGACAAGCTGCGCCAGCTCGGGGCTCGCGCCGACAAGTTCAAGATGATGCAGCGCGCCTTGCAGGAAGCCGGCATCGATCGCAGCGCCGCCGCTATGGCACTGTTCGAGCGAGGTCCGCGCAAGGCGCCGCTGATCGGCAGGGTCGTGGGCGTCGGTTTGGTCGACGAGATCAGCGACCACACCTGGGTTGTGGTCGATGCCGTCGATGGACGCGTTCACTATGCCGAGCTTGGCCGGCTCGGATCGGCCGATCTTCCGGTCCGCGGTACCATCGTCGCCCTGGCAAGCGACAGCCTCAAGGCGGGGCGGCCATCGCCGACCCCCAGGCTCCAGGAGCTCTCGCCGGTCCAGGTGGAGCAGCAGCTCGAATACAATGGGCCGACATGGCTTGATCAGGCTATCATCTCCAACTGGCGGCCCGAGGCCGGGATGCCGGGCTTTGCAGGCGAATTACAGGGCGCACTATCCGCGCGTGGTCGCTGGCTCGCAGAGCGTCAGCTCGCTCATTGGTCGTCGGCCGGCGTGCGGCCAGAACCGCATATGATGAGAGGACTGCGGGAAGCAGAGACGGAGCGGATCGTCCGGGATCTCTCCAAGCGTCTGAACGCCACTTTCATTGCCACGCCACCCGGACATCGCGTCTCCGGGACCTATGACCATGCCTTCGTCACGCCGACCGGGAGGATCGCTGTTATCCGGCGTGAGGACACCTTCACGCTCGCGCCCTGGAAATCGGCGCTTGAGCCGATGCGGGGCCGCCCCGTCGTCGGACTGATTGGCCCTAGCCGTGTCACCTGGACACTCGATCGCGACCGCGGTCTGCCCGGCAGGACATGACCCTGTGATTGCTCCTGGAGCGCTTGGCGCAATAACCGCGACTAGCGCGCAGAAGCTCGACGCATTTGTATTTCAACACCAGTCAACCGGAGGCGCATTTCACACAGCGCCGGACTTACGCCGTAGTTGGCGGCAATCTCGGCGGGAGACTTCCCGCGTGAGCGAAGGGCGTAAATTCCGTCCCTTGGGAGCAAGAACGAACTCGCGTACCAGTCAGCCTCTTGCTCTTGTTCGTCGGAAAAATCGCTGAGCAGAAGCATTCCTGTCTTGGACACTTCAACTCGTGCAGGGACATGCTTCAGCTCGATGTGTGCTAGCTCATGCATGAGGTCGTAGCGTTGCCGGGTGAGCGCGTGCGCGGGATTGAGAACGACACCGAGAACTCCGTCCTCGTTGAGAGTCATGGCCGACCAGCTGTCGTCGTCAACAACCGTGAGCTGTCGTACCGTGGCCGCGCTCAACTGTAGCGCTTTAAAGTCGAGCAATATCACATTCAGATGCGTAGCGTAGGCCCATGAATCAAAAGGCGCGGACATCGCGATGCCGAGCTTCTGGCGGGCTGCGATGGCACATCTTTCGGCTTCACTTTTGAACCCACGGCGCAAGGGTCGTCACCGCCCCACCAGTTCTTCGCGCGCTCGTAACGCCTTTTGAGCGGCAAGGATCAGCTCGCCGAGAGCCTTCGCTGTCTCGGCTTGAACTGTCTTCTTCTTCTTGAAGTGGACAACGGCATTGGGTCGTGGGGTGGCGTCGTCAGAGATCTCCATGCCTAGGAATTCGCGGGGGTCTCGTTCGATCCATTTGCAAAGAGCAGCGAACGTTTTGAGATCGGGCATGTGCCCATTTTCGACTCGCGAGAGCGTCGCGGGGCTTACGTTAGCGTCCATTGCTGCCGCGCGAACGCCGCGGGTCCCACGCTTGGCCGCAACCAGGCGGCCAAATTCCTCAATCGTCAGCGTCATGCGTTCTCCCGTGCACGCGGAACATCAAAGAGCCCTTGACGACTCCGTGCTCCATCATTAGAGTGTCTCATTACTAAGACAATGTGTCTCTTGTTCGGCACGTCTTACATGAGGAACAGGCGGAATCACAAGAATAGTTTTGCCACCATCGAAAGGGGGTAGCAATGGCTGAGGGTAATTCGGGGTCTGGTGACCCGCATCATGTTGCCGGAGGGAATCACCCCCCGGCGGGCTCCACAGAACGCCACCTGGACGAGGTTCGCGTCCATATTGATCAGAAGGCGTACCGGTCGCCTAATCCGACCACGGGGGCTGCGCTTTACGCCCTTGGGCATGTGAAGGACCATTACGTTCTTTACCGGGAAGTCGATGGGAACCAGGAGGATGAACCAGTCTCCCGGGAGGCGACGCGTGTGCACCTCCGGCAGGACGAGCACTTCCATAGCGGCAAGGCTCACGATCGCCACTTCAAGATCGTCGTCAACCTCGAAGAGAAGGTGGTCGACAAGAAGGAGCTGACTTTTCGGGAAGTCGTAAAGCTGGCGTTTCCGCAGACCGATGGTTCTGAGTGGGTCTACACGGTCACTTACAAGAAGGCTGCCGGACCAAACCGCGAGGGCACGCTGACTGAAGGTGAAACCGTCGAGGTCAAGAACGGGACCATCTTCAATGTCACGAGAACTTATAAATCGTAACGCCGACCTTAAGCGGTTGCGGGAGGACGGGTATCACGTCGAAGTACGCGCCAGCTACCTGCTGCTGAAAAGCGTTCCGTATGTGAATGCTCAGCGGCAGGTTAAGCGGGATGGCATCCTCGTTTCCAGCCTCAACCTGGCGGGGGACGTTACCAAGCAACCTGACGATCACCAGGTTCAGTTTGTGGGTGAGCACCCGTGCCACAAGGACGGTTCGCTGATGACGGAGGTCATCAGTGGCAACAACCAGAACAAGCTGGCCGCAGGGCTTATTGCAAGCTTCTCGTTCTCGCAGAAACCGCAGCGAGGACACTATCTCGACTACCATGAGAAGATGGCTACGTATGCGGCAATTCTTGAGAGCCACGCCGCCGCGCTAGAGCCGGGCTTGAGCGCGCGGGTCAATCGCGTTGAAGAAGCTGACCCCGTGGACAACTCGTCCTTTCACTACATCGATACGGCATCGGGCCGCGCTGACATTAACAGCGCGACGGCGAAGCTAGCCCTTCCCAAGACGGGCATTGTCGGTCTCGGCGGAACAGGTGCTTACGTGTTGGACCTCGTCGCCAAGACGCCTAGTCAGGAAATCCATCTGTTCGATGGCGATGTGTTCAACACCCACAATGCCTTTCGTGCGCCCGGAGCGCCCTCAATCGAGCAACTGCGGGAACAGCCACTGAAGGTGGACTACTTCAAGAGCATCTATTCAAGGATGCACAAGGGCATTGTGGCCTATCCCGTGTACATCGATGACACGAATGTTCATCTGCTCAATGGCATGAGTTTCGTCTTCCTTTGCTTGGATGTCGGCGAAGCGAAGGCGCTCATTGTCAAAAAGCTGGAAGAATACGGAGTGCCGTTCATCGATGTGGGCATGGGGCTTTACATCAAGGATGAAAGCATCGCCGGCATCTTGAGGGTCACGGCCAGCACACCCACGCACCGCAAGCATGTGCATGAGAAGCACCGCATTCCTTTGGGGAAGGCCGCCGAGAACGACGAATATGATCGCAACATCCAGGTTGCCGACCTCAATGCGTTGAACGCGGCGCTCGCGGTGGGGAAGTGGAAGAAGCTTCGCGGGTTCTACGCTGATAGCGAGAAGGAGCACTATTCTACTTACACGATTGATTGCCATCTATTGACGAGCGACGACAACGCATGAAGCAGCGGGATCTCAGGCCAGAGTTTATCGAGTTCGTGCCGCCGACGCTCGAGGAGGGTGTATTGTACGTGTCGATGTCCTACGCTTCGGCGATTCACAAGTGTTGCTGCGGCTGCGGAGAGAAAGTGGTCACCCCACTCAGTCCGACAGACTGGAAGCTCACGTTTGATGGTGAGACCATCTCTTTGTACCCGTCGATAGGCAATTGGGACTTTCGCTGCCAGTCCCACTATTGGATTCGTGAGAACCGTATTGAGTGGGCGCCTCGCTGGACCGAAGCGCAGATCAGGTCGGCCAAGTCCTTCGACGAGAGCGCGAAGAAGAATTTCTACGAGAAGAAGAAGCTCAGCACGGAAACTCCGCAGCATAAAGGCATATGGCAAGCACTGAAGAATTGGGCCGGGTGGTAGCGGCCAGTCAGCTGACGTTGTAAGTCCCTCAGACATTGCAATCCGCTGCCATAGCCCGACACAGCAATAATGACTCAAGTTCCGGCGGGGGGAACATGGCTTCGGCGCCCAAATCGGCGTCTTGCGCATCAGAGCAAGACGGTTGGCCTCTGTATACGAGCGTTGATGAAATGGCGGGCGAGGAAGGAATTGAACCCTCTCTGACGCGGGTCTGGAATCCGCCGCTCTACCGATGAGCTACACGCCCGTACCGACTGGCGGGATCGAACCGCCTCTTGACGGGTCCACGGCCCGTTGCCTTCCCACTTGGCTAAGCCGGCAAGAGAATCTGGTCGCGGAAGCAGGGATCGAACCTGCGGCTGACGGGGCGTATGAAACCCCCGCTCTACCGACTGAGCTATTCCGCGGTGTTGGAGGTGGCTGCCCCTCTTGGGTTCGAACCAAGACCTCCGAGTTCAAGGCCCGGTGCCCTACCAGTTAGGCGAAGGGGCAACTGCATTTGGTGCCACGTGCGGGATTCGAACCCGCGCCATCCGATTTGAAGGACCAGTGTCCTCGGCCGCTAGACGAACGTGGCGATGTTGGAGCGGGCAGCGAGAATCGAACTCGCATCCTCTGCTTGGAAGACAGCGGCTCTGCCATTGAGCTATGCCCGCTGGCGGATGGTGCAGGGATCGAACCTGCGCGACCCATGAGGTCTCGGCGCATTAGCATCGCGCTGCCTTACCGCTCGGCCAACCATCCTCTCTTGGAGCCCTCGGGGTGACTTGAACACCCGACCCGCCGCTTAGAAGGCAGCCGCTCTCATCCGCTGAGCTACGAGGGCAATTGGTCAGCGTGGGTGGATTTGAACCACCGATCTCCTGGTTCCAAGCCAGGCAGGGACGGCCAGGCTCCCCTACACGCTGATGATGTGGCGCACACGGCAGGACTCGAACCTGCATCCTCCTGATCCGTAGTCAGGTGCTCAGTCCAATTGAGCTACGTGTGCAGTGATGGTGCCGCGACGGAGAGTCGAACTCCGGTCTGCCGGTTGAGAGCCGGCGTGTCCTGGCCACTAGACGCTCCCCGACCAGGATTCGAACCTGGATTGACCGGTTAACAACCGGGCGTCCTACCGTTGGACGATCAGGGAATGGTGGAGCACCTCGGACTCGAACCGAGCTCAATCTCCTTGCAAGGGAGATCTGCGGACCCTGCGCGTACGCCGATTGGGTTGCCTAGGGGGCCAGACCCTGCTCCGCGTGCAACGGAGCGATGGCGAGAAAGGGTCCGACCCCCGCGAATGCGGTGGTGCCTGGGGTAGGTTTCGAGCCCACCTCTCCGCGGCTTCAACGCGGCGCTTTCACCAGATTAGCTTCCCAGGCGAATTCAGAATTGGTGCGGCCGATGGGAATCGAACCCATGTCTGCGCGTGGGCAACGCGCGGCTCTGCCATTGAGCTACGGACGCTGGTGCACAGAGCAGGACTCGAACCTGCGGAGCCCGAAGGCACCTGATTTACAGCCAGGCCTCGTTGCCGCTTGAGTATCTGTGCGCAACTGTCTTGAATGATGCGGGCGATCCTGCGATCGCCCGCACCGGTGTTGGCGGAAGGCTGACGGTTCGAACGCCACACCTTGCGGTGCCCACCCGTTTTCAAGACGGGGTGCCGGCCACTCCAGCGGAGCCTTCCTGAGAACTAGCGCCGCGCCTGTTCGCGTGGGCACGACGAACAGCGCGGCGCCATCGACGCGCGATTGGTGGGCATGCCGGAGTGGGCGTCCGGCATGAACGCGCGCGGAACCAAACTGGACGTCTCGGCGCGACTTGAACGCGCGACCTCCGCCTTCGGACGGCGGCGCTCTGGTCCGACTGAGCTACGAGACGGTATTGTTTCATCTCCCCATGCGTGAGGAGAGGAAATCAGGCCTCAAGCTGGGCGTCCCAGTAGAGGTAGTCAGCCCAGCTCTCATGCAGATAGCCGGGCGGGAACGTGCGCTTGGCCGCCAGCAGCTCCCTGAGCGTCGGCTCCTTCGGCGCGCGACGCGGCTTGATGCGCAGCGAGCTGCCCTTGCCCGTGTTGCACGGCACGCAGGCGGTTACGATGTTCGACCAGGTCGTCTCGCCGCCGCGCGAGCGCGGGATCACGTGCTCGAACGTCAACTCCGATGATGCAAATGCCTCGCCGCAGTACTGGCAGGTGAAGCGGTCGCGCAGGAACAGGTTAAAGCGCGTGAAGGCCACACGACGCGACGCACGCTGATACTTGCGCAGCGCCACCACCGACGGCAGCCGGATTTGTGTGGACGGGCTACGCGCCCACACGTCGTACTCGGCCACGACCGAGACGCGCTCGTTGAACACGGCATGCACCGCGTCCTGCCACGACAGCAGCGACAGCGGGAAGTAGCTCATCGGCCGGAAGTCGGCGTTGAGCACGAGCGCCGGATGCGCGGACATAGACATCGCTGACCTCCTTTCGATTCTAGGTGGATGAAGTTGGCGGCCTGCACGGGAATCCAACCCGTCTCGACCCGCAGACAACGGGCTCGCCTCAGCAGATGCGTAGCAGGCCAATGCGATTGGTACACGACCGCGGACTCGAACCGCGAACCTCCGACTTAAGAGGACGGCGCTCTGACCGATTGAGCTAGTCGTGTGCATGTGGATATCGCGGTTGGAGGACCCGGGAGGAGTTGAACCTCTGGCGCACGGATTAAAAGCCCGCCGCCCAACCGTCTCAGGCTTGAACGCTCCGGGTCCATCGACGATGGAGATACGGCGGCCAGCCGTCCCGGTTTCTTGATCGCGTCGTCATGATGGTCTCCTGTTGTTGGTTCTCCCGCACGGTATCGAACCGCGGTCTTCCGGTTATCGGCCGGGCGCTCTGCCTTTGAGCTACGGGAGAGGATGGTGCTCGCTCCAGGACTCGAACCTGGGAAATGTCGGTGTGTAAGACCGATGCCTTGGCCGCTTGGCGAAGCGAGCGATGATTGGTGCACCCGGAAGGACTTGAACCTCCATGCCGCGAGGGCGGCCGCTTCTGAGGCGGCTGCGTCTGCCCGTTTCGCCACGAGTGCATCGATGCTGGTGCTGGCTGGAGGACTCGAACCTCCCGCCTCTCGCTTACGAGGCGAGTGCTCTGCCCGATGAGCTAAGCCAGCCCTTGAGAAAATTGACAAAAGGATCGCGGCGCCGCTCCCGACCTGAGAGCGAGCTTGCTGAACGGGCCGGAATCCGGCGCCGCGTCCAAATCTGGACGTTCACAATGTCAAAGAGCGCGGCGCCACGGGCGCCGTCGTCGTTCATGCGCATGCGCGGTCGCGGACATGCGCGCGAGCGAACGCGCGCATGCTCGCGGCACACGGGTGATGTCTGGATCGTCTTAGCGGTGATGTGCGGGCCATCTGCCCTCCTGCCTGATCGGCGGAGGGGATGCCCTGCGCCGGTTATTCCGGTTTCAGTCTCGAGCCTTGGCTGGCCCGATCATTCATGCGGAAGGAAAAGCCCCAATAGGCCATGCACACGCCAATACGCTGCCAGCCGTTCGGTCGACCCGACCGTCCGGTGGCGGCGCTGAGCGCGGTGGCGATATGTGATGCGATACGCATCGGCTTCCTCAGTTGTCTCGCTGAAACGGTTTTCAGCGGACGGTGTGTTTGACCGAAACACTGCAAATAGTCAAGAGCCGAAGCGTGACCACACGGCACTTGGTTTGCCAACTGACGTAACAGGACGGCGAGAATGCGAGCGTTGTCTGTCCGTCGCCATCAGCTCTTTGGGATGTTCGATACCTTGTTCTGAGCGGCCCCCTCCACGGCCAGCGGCCGCGGAGGGTCACGCTCTAGTCGCCGGCCAAAAAGCGGCCGGCGACCGGAGCCGCCGTGCCCGGAAGGCCGGCGTCTCCGCCCCTTCGGGGTCACGATCGTTGCCGCGACCGCCTTCGATGCCAGCGATGCTTCGGCCGATCACATCATCGCGTGAAAGCTCGGATGCAGTCGGGCCACTAAGGCGACAACGATGCCACGCGGCCGTGCCGACAAAGCGACGACGCCGGGCCCACCAAGAGGCAGGGCCCATGGTCTGCCTCCTGAAGCCGCCCCCCTGAAGGGGCCGGAGGCAAGGGCGGCTCCAGGAGGCAGACACATGAATTGGGCCAATCTGTTTTGAAAAGAAAAACGCGGTCGGTGCAAATGGGAATTTGAAACATCAGGCGCATCCGTTGCGCGGCGACTGAAACAAAATGTGATTGACTTTCCGATAGATAGAGCCATTTCCAAATAGAACAAATTAGGAACATTTGCTATTATCTTGAGACTGAGATCAGCGCTGAATTCTCGGGTTTTGTCCTCCCCTTTTCAGGAGTACCGCGTCATGCGCTCGAAAGCTCAAAAGCCGCGTTCCGACATTTACGAGACCATCACCGCCAAGTTGGTGGCCGCCATCGAGGCGAGCCCCGGCGATCCCATCATGCCCTGGCAGCGAGGCGGCACGCAGCCGGTGCTGCCGACAAACGCCGTCACAGGCCAAGCCTACCGCGGCGTCAACATCCTGAGCCTGTGGGTGAGCGCGCTGGAGCGTGGCTACGACTCCGGCGAGTGGGCGACCCTGCGCCAGTGGAACGAGAAGGGCGCGCGCGTGCGCAAGGGCGAGAAGGCCAGCCCAATTGTGTTCTACAAGGAGATCACCGTTGCGGCCGAGTCCGATGGCGACGACGGTGAAGGAGAGACGGAGCGGCGGCGCTTCGCACGCGGCTATTGCGTGTTCGCCGCCGAGCAGGTGGACGGCTACCAGCCCGCCTCGGTACTGCTGCCCAATCCCATCGAGCGCGTCGCAGCCGCCGAGGCCTACTTCGCGGCCACCGGCGCCAAGGTCATCATCGGCGGTACGCGGGCGTGCTATCGGCGCGCCACCGATACCGTGCATATGCCCGACGAGGCGCGCTTCATTGCCAGCGACGGGCGCACGCGCACCGAGTCCTGGTACGCCGTGCTCGGGCATGAAGCAACGCACTGGTCCGGCGCGCCACATCGCCTGAACCGCGAGTTCGGCAAGCGCTTCGGCGACCACGCCTACTGCTTCGAGGAGGCCTGCGCCGAGATCGGCGCCGCCTTCCTGTGCGCGCGGCTCGGCATCGCCATCGAGCCGCACCCCGACCACGCCCGTTACATCCACCATTGGCTTGATGTCATGAAGGCCGACCCGCGCGCCATCTTCGCTGCCGCCGCCAAGGCACAGGAGGCCGTCGCTTATCTCGACGGCTTGCAGACCACCGCCGCCCATCGCTCAGCCGCCTGAACACCAAGGAGGTTCGCATGCTACGCAAGCTGCATCATATCCCCCTGTCCGAACTCACCGTCTCCAAGCTCAACGTGCGCCGCCACGGTGCCAAGGAGACCGACAGCCTTGCTGCTTCCATCGCCGCGCTCGGCATCATCCAGCCGTTGCTGGTGCGCCGCGACGGCAACACCTACGAGATCGTCGCCGGACGGCGGCGCTACCTCGCGGCCAAGGCGCTTGACGCGCGCGGCGTCAATGGTGTCGACAAGCTGCCATGCGTGCTGCTCGAGGCCGACGACGACGCCACCGCCATCGAGGCGTCGCTGGCCGAGAACGTCGAGCGCCTGCCGATGGACGACCTGGAGCAGTACGAGGCGTTCGCGGCGCTGCGCCGAAAGGGCCTGCCCGAGGCCGACATCGCCGCGCACTTCGGCATCTCCGAGCAGATCGTCAAACGCCGCCTCGCCATCGCCAATCTGCACCCCGATATCCGGCGGCTGTACCGGGCCGGGGAGATCGAGACGCAGACTCTGCAATTGCTGACTCTGGCCACCAAGGAGCGGCAAAAGGCATGGCTGGCCCTCAACAACGATCCGCACCAGGAGCCGCCGCCACCTTGGCAGCTCAAGGCTTGGCTGCTGGGGGGCGCCGAGATCGCGACCACGGCGGCTTTGTTCGACGAGGCCGCCTACCAAGGGGGCATCACCGCCGACCTGTTCGGGGAGCAGCGCTACTTCACGGACCCGGAGGAGTTCTGGCGTTTGCAGAACGCCGCCATCGCCGAGCGGCGCGAGCAGCTTCTTAAGTCCGGCTGGAGCGGCGTGCACATCATCGAGCCCGACCGGCGTTTTCAGCCCTGGGACTACGAGCAGGTCGCAAAGGCGGACGGCGGCGAGGTCTACGTGGTGGTGGAGCCGGACGGCCACGTCACCGTGCACAAGGGCCTCAAGCCGCGCTCCGAGGCCCGCCGGACAATGCGTCAGACAAACACCGGGGACGCGGAAAGCGAAGCGCCAGTCGTCATCGAGCGACCGGAAATGAGCACGCCGCTGGCCAATTACGTAGATCTGGTGCGCCACAGCGCCGTGCGCCTTGCCGTAGCCGACGCGCCCGGGACGGCCTTGCGCCTGATGCTTGCGCATGCCATTGGCGGGGGACGCTGGTGGAAGGTGGAGGCCGAGCCGCAGCGGCCAGCGACAGCCGAGATCGGCGAGGCGGCGAGCAAACTCGCCAGCCAGGGAGCATTCGCCAAGCGCCGTGCCAAGGCCGCCAAGCTGCTGCGCGTCGAGGCGGACGCCGGGAGCATCGTTTGTCACGACGCCAGCGGCGCCCGCACGGCGGAGGTGTTCGCGCGCTTGCTCGACATGAGCGACGCGCAGGTGATGCAGGTGGTGGCAGTGGTGATGGCCGAGACGATGGCGGTCGGAACCGACCTGATCGACACGTTGGGTCAGCGTCTCGGCGTCGATTGCCTCCAGCACTGGCAACCCGACGATACCTACTTCGCGCTGGTCAAGGACCGCGAAGCCGTGAGCGGCATGCTGGCCGAGGTGATCGGCGAGACCTCCGCCAATACCTATCTGACCGAGCCCGGAACCAAGAAGAAGGCGATCATCCGCAAGGCCCTCACCGGGGACGGGCGGACCAAGGTCGACAACTGGACGCCGCGCTACATGACGTTCCCGCAGCGCGGCTACACGGGACGGCCCGCAGTTGCCGTCACGCCCACAGCCGCGTGAGGAATTTGCGGGCTACAGGACCGTTCCGCCGCGCGCCGCGCGGCGGAACACCGCGCCAGCGCCTCGACAGGATGGCGAATCACGGCTAGGCGCTTGCTGTTCTTGATTTGCGCTAGCAAGCGATGCGCCTTGGAATCGAGCCTATATCTGCCGGTCAAGCGCTTCCTCGAAAAGCTGGGCTTCGAGGTCAAGGGCGAGATATGCGGCTGCGACGTGGTTGCGCTCGACGGCAAGGAGCCGACCGCCGTCGTCATCGGCGAGCTGAAACTCACCTTCACCCTCGATCTGGTGTTGCAGGCGGTCGATCGCTTTGCCGCTTGCGACGAGATCTGGCTCGCCGTGCGCGCCTCGCGGCGCGGCCGGGGCCGCGAGCACGATCCGCGCGTGCGCAAGCTCTGCCGCCTGCTCGGTTGCGGCCTGCTCAGCGTGTCGGCCAGGGGTAAGGTCGACGTCCTGGTCGAGCCGGTGCCGTGGCGTCCGCGCCGCGATGCCAAGCGACGCTCCAGGATCGTCGAGGAGCATCGGCGGCGGCTGGGCGATCCCGCCATGGGCGGCAGCACACGCCAACCGATCATGACGGCCTACCGGCAGCAGGCCCTGGCGTGCGCGGCGGCGCTGTCGCGCGCTCCGGCCCGTCCGCGCGATCTCAAGGGCGATGCGCCCGACGCCGCCAAGATTCTGCAGAGGAATGTCTACGGCTGGTTCGTCAGGATCGAGCGCGGACTCTATGGTTTGACGGACGCTGGCACCGCCGCGCTGTTGCGCTGGGGGGAATACCTGCCCGCTCCCGACGATGCCGCGCCGACTGCGTCTGAGGTCCTGGAGGTTGCGTCATGAGCGCGGCGCGCGCACCGGACCGGCACACTGGGCCTCGCTGATCTCCCACAGTCGGCGCGCGGCAGCCATATCCTGACCTTGCGGACTGGGTGGTCGCCACTCCATGTCCACGTAGTAGCCTCCATTGGTCCTTGTCACGTCCGGTGACTCGGCGAGCCACACCAACGTCTCGGCACCCTGTTCGACGCTACGCGCCACCGGCCGGAGCAGCGTCATGGCCAAGTCCATCAGCAGGCCGTTGTTGCGGTTGAAGCCACTCGCCACCAATCCCGGGTGGAAGCAGTGGGCCGTCACGCCGCTGACGTCGATCCGGCGCGCCAGCTCTCTCGTGAACAGGATGTTGGCGAGCTTGCTCTGCTTGTAGCGGTTGAAGCCCCGATAGGAGCGTTCCGCATTCAAGTCATCGAACGGAATGTCGGCGCCCTGGTGGGCCTCCGAGGCCGTCGTGATGATGCGCGACGGCGCGCACGCCTTCAGCCGGTCCAGCAGCAGCGTGGTCAGCAGGAATGGCGCCAGGTGATTGAGGGCCCAGGTCAGTTCTACACCATCGTCGCTCAGCATCCGGGTGGTGTGCATGGCGCCGGCGTTGTTGACGAGGATGTCGAGGCGGGGATAGCGCGCCAGCACCTGCGCGGCCAGCTTGCGCACGGCTGCCTGCGATGACACGTCGGCAATGAGCGTGCCGACAGTTGCGCCGCCCGCCGCTACCGTTCTCACGCGCGCCACAGCAATCTTGGCTCGGGTCTCGTTGCGGCCGACGATCGCCACGTCGGCGCCGCGTGCCGCCAGGGCCTCAGCGGCGGCCAGGCCGATGCCGTTGGTGGCGCCGGTGATCAGGACCTGCTTGCCGCTAAGCGTACGACTCTGCATGCGCGGGTCTCGGCGACGAGGCGCTACGCCGCCTTCCACTTGATGGAGCACCCCACCGATGGGACCTGCTCGGACGGTGTCTTGCCAGCCGCGATCGCCCGCATGGCCTCCACGAGCTCGCGGCGCGCCGTCGAAGAAATCGGCGCGGTGCGGCCCTCGTCCAGGCGGCCGCGATAGCGCAGCTTGCGGTCGGCGTCGTAGCCGAAGAAGTCCGGTGTGCAGACCGCGCCGTACGCGTGGGCCACGGATTGGCTCTCGTCGTGCAGATAGGGGAACGGAAAAGCGTGCGCCTTGGCGAAGCGCTGCATGTTGTCGAACGAGTCATCGGGATAGGCCTTGGCGTCGTTGGAACATACCGCTGCAAAGCCGATGCCCTCGGCGATCAGTACGGTGGCGTCGGTCACCAACCGATCAATTACGGCCTTCACGTAGGGACAGTGATTGCAGATGAAGACGATCACCGTGCCCTTGCGGCAAGCGATGTCGTTCAGTGCGTAAGTCTTGCCGTCGGTGGCAGGCAACCGGAAATCCGGCGCCGAGGTGCCCAGGACAGTCGATGCGGCGGTCGCAGCCATGGTGCTCGCCTCCTCGCTATTGATCTCACTGATCAACGTAGGCGAGGGGGACTGCAAACGCCAGGGATCGCCGGTCGGCGGACCAGGCGTTTGCAGTGTGCACGATGGGATCAACGCGAACGCGGCTTTTCGCAAGGGCGATAGCATGCGAGCATGCGGGAGCTCACAATTGGACGTTGACGACCACGGAGGCATCGCTCGACCAACACGAGAGGGAGACCGGCGGATGGCACAGAAGATGGACAAGCGCTGGTTCAAGCGGCGGCTGGATGCCATTGCCGCGGACATGGGCGGCAAGCAAATCATGTCAGCCCGGCAGCAACCCGAAGCCGATGCCAAGCCGCAGCAATGCTTCGCCAACGTCGACCGCAAGGTGGCGCGGGAAGGTGGTCTCAAGGTCTTCGGATGGACGCCGCACTGGCGGCGTGTCGAGGCTATCCCTGGGCCAGGCTACCTCTTTCTTACGCATCACGCCGTGTGGGTGTCGAGGGACGGGCTGGTGGTGGACGTGACACCCTATCCCGATGCGAAACACGCGCCGCTGTCGCTCAATCCGGACTATTCGCCAGTCATCATCGATATGGACGCGGTACCTAACGGAAGTGTCTCCCTGCCACTGCGCTTCATCGCGTTGGACGAGAACAACTCCGAATTGATCGCCTATGTGGCGGAACTGAATGCCAAGGAGGCGGAGCACCACGCGGCCGCACTGGCTGCCGCGGCATCGGCCTGATCCGACGCGGGGTGATGGCCATGCCGCTGTGCCACTTTCCAGGTGAGGCCGCCGCCGCTGTGCATCTCAATTGAGTGCAAAGCCGTACGACCACGCATCTTCCCTGGTGTTCCCGACCCTTCCTTAGGCATCCCGCTTTTCACGGCGTTTCCCCATTAACGCGGCACGCGATCCTCCCGCATGCTGAGCCTGCTTGAGCGCTGTCGCGCCAAACGGGGGAACGAGGGATGAGGTCGGCTCGCACATACGGGCTCCAGGTCGGCACTGCCGTCGCACTGGTCGTTGTCAGCACGTGGGCGGCAACGCAATGGGCGGCCGCCGCGCTCGGATACCAGCCGACCCTTGGTGGCGCCTGGCTCGAAATCCTCGGCATCAAGGTCTACGCTCCGTGGAAGCTGTTCGCGTGGTGGCTGGCTTTCGAGCCCCAGGCGCCCGACGTGTTTGTGCGCGCAGGCGTCATCGCCGCTTTCGGCGGGTTGGCCTGCGGCGTAGTCGCCATCGGGGGAGCCGCCCAGCGGACGAGTCGCAAGG
>JAESFN010000546.1_pt1 | contig 31602 bp, 23 predicted proteins | sample 9269411 | NCBI WGS metagenome assembly JAESFN01 (sample SAMN14505399, study PRJNA617100) | algae metagenome | isolation source: Iphinoe sp. HA4291-MV1 and co-occurring heterotrophs from trail next to... | place: USA: Maunawili Falls, Hawaii | collected 2009-07-25
ATTTGGCAGGGGCTCGCCCCAGCCGCCGCCGCCGGGCGTTTCGATGATCAGCACGTCGCCCGCCTCGACCTGAAGCTGCGCGAGCGACGGCAACTCTTCCGTCGCGCCGCCAGCGCGGACCAGGGTGTTGCGCCCTAGCGCACCTGACTGGCCCCCTTCCGCTCCGTAGGGCGCATAAGCTCCGCGTCGCTGCGAGAGAATCGAGACCGTAAGCGGCCGGAGAAACTCGAGCTCGCGGACGATGCCGTCGCCGCCGCGGTGGCTGCCTGCGCCGCCGGAGCCGCGGCGGATTTCGAAGTGCCGCAGGCGGATGGGATAGCGGCGCTCGAGCACCTCGGGGTCGGTGAGCCGCGTATTCGTCATGTGCGTGTGCACCGCGTCGGCCCCCGGACCGGCGGCCGTGGCGCCGCTGCCGCCGCAGATCGTTTCGTAATAGCCGAAGGCGGTGTCTCCGAAGAGCAGGTTGTTCATCGTCCCTTGGCTGGCGGCCGCGAGGCTGAGCGCGCCCAGCAACACGTCGACCACGCGCTGCGACGTTTCCACGTTCCCGCCAACAATCGCCGGACTCTCGGCCGCGCTCGCGCCAGGCGTCGGATTCAACAGACAATCCGGCAACACCAGCGTCACCGGCGCGAGCACGCCTTGGTTGAGCGGAATGTCTTCATCGATCAAGCAGCGCAGCACATAGAGCACCGCCGCGGTGACAATCGCGCGATTGGCGTTCAGATTGCCGACCAGCACGGGGCCCGTGCCGGTGAAGTCGATCGTGGCCCTGTCCCCCTGCACGTCGATGCTCACGCTGATGGGCGTGCCGTCGTCGAGGCGGTCGGTGAAGCGGCGCACGCCCGGCGACAGGCGTTTGAGCGCTGCCCGCAGTTTGGCTTCGGCCGCGGCTTGAATGTGCCTCATGTAGGCGAGCACGGTCGGGAGCGAGTACCGCTCGACGAGGGCCGCCAGGTCGCGGGCACCTTGGTGGTTGGCGGCGACCTGCGCGGCGAGATCGGCCAAGTTGTCGGCCACGGCGCGGCTAGGGTACTCGCCGGAGCGGAGCAACTCGCCCAACTCCTCGAAGCACGGCTGCCCGGCGGCGACGAGCTTGAAATTGCGGATCAGCACCCCTTCTTCCGCCAGGTTCTTGGAGAAGGGAGGCATCGAGCCCGGCGTCTTGCCGCCGATCTCGGCGTGATGCGCTCGACTGGCGGTGAAGAACAGCAAGCGGCCGGTCGCCGGGTCGTGCAGCGGCGTGACCACGGTCACATCAGGCAGGTGCGAGCCGCCACGGTAGGGGTCGTTAGTGACGAACACGTCGTCCGGCGACATCTGCGGATTGTCGGCCAGAATGCTCCGCACCGTTTCGCCCATCGCGCCCAGATGCACCGGAATGTGCGGGGCGTTGACCACCAGGTCGCCGGCGGCCGTGAAAATGGCGCAGCTAAAGTCGAGCCGCTCCTTCACGTTTACGCTGCTCGCGGTGTTCCGCAGCGTGCTCCCCATCTGCTCGGCGATGGCCGCGAAATGGTTGTTGAAGATCTCGAGCAGCACTGGGTCGCAGCCTGCGGCCGCAGCGTCGACTTCGCCGCGCACTGGCGAGCTGGCTTGGGCGACGTGTTCGGCGACGAGCTCTCCTTGCAGGAGAACCTGCGCTTGCCAACCGGGATCAAGCACGGTCGTCGAGGTCGGTTCACAAACGATGGCGGGTCCCACGAGCGTGTCGCCGGGGCGCAAGTCTTCGCGAAGGTAAACTGGAATGCGTTGTAGCTCTCCGGCAATGCACGCAGTCGCGTGCGCCGAAGGTCGCGCAGGCTGCCGAGAGGCAGTTGGCCCCGATCGTGGGGCCGTTTGCACCGAGCTTCCCACCGCCTCGACACGCGCAGCCACCACTTCGAGCGGCTTCTGATGCACGTAGCCGTACAGCCGCTCGTGCTCTGCGGCAAAAGCGGCCGCGTAGTCTCCGTCGGCTGGGGCGGCGATATTGAGCGCGGCGTCGTGGCCAGAGTAGCGAAGGTCGAGCGACGGTCGCAGCTCGATGCGTTCCGTGGCCACGCCTTCGGCGAGCACTTCGTCGCGGACGGTGGCGCCAAGTTGTGCGAACACGGCTTCGAGTGAGCTTACGAGTTCCGGCGTGTACGCGGCGTAGATGCCTTCGGCGCGGAACCGCACGACATCGGCCAGGCCCATGCCGTAGGCGCTGAGCAGGCCGGCGTCGGGATGGAGCAAGATCTTCTGCATGCCAAGCTCTTCGGCCACAGCACAGGCATGCTGCCCTGCCGCGCCGCCGAAGGCCACGAGCACGTAGTCGGCCGGGTCGTAGCCCTTGGCGACCGAAATCGAGCGGATCGCGCTCGCCATGTTGGCGTTGGCGACGTGCAGAAAGCCGGCGGCCAGTTCGAGTGGCGAATACTGCTTGCCGGTGGCCGCGGCGATCTGCTGGGCCGTTTCCTGCAGGCGGCGCTCGATAGCCTGCTTGTCGAGTGGGAAGGGAAAGCGGTCGGCCGGCACGCGCCCCAGAATGACGTTGAGATCCGTAACCGCCAGCGGACCGCCGCGCCCGTAGCAAGCCGGGCCGGGATCGGCGCCGGCGCTTTCAGGGCCCACGGCCAGCTTTACGCCGTCGAAGCGACAGAGCGAGCCCCCGCCGGCGGCCACCGTCTCGATCGCCAGCGTGGGGGCGACGACGCGGACACCGGCCTTCTGCGTTTCGAACTCGAGCTCGTAGCGGCCATCGAAGCGGGCAACGTCGGTGCTCGTGCCTCCCATGTCGAAGCCGATGGCCCGCGGAAAGCCAGCCGCCTGCGCCACGCGCGAGTAGCCGACCACGCCGCCTGCGGGGCCCGAGAGAATGCTGTCCTTGCCAGTGAAGTGGGCCGGCGACACGAGCCCGCCGGCGGAAGTAAGCAGTCGCAACTCTGCCTGAGGCCCCAGCCCCTTGGCGAGGCCGCTCAGGTAGTCGCGCAGGACCGGCGTGAGGTATGCGTCGACCACCGTGGTGTCGCCCCGCGGCACGATCTTCACCAGCGGCGACACTTCGTGCGACACGCTCACGTCGGCGAAGCCTGCCTCCGCGGCCAGCGCCGCCAGCCGTTGCTCGTGCGCGGGGTTCGCGTAAGCATTGAGCAGGCAAACGGCGAGCGAGGCTGCGCCCTGGGCGCGCAGCGCGGCCAAGGCGGCGCGAGCCTGCGATTCATCGAGAGAGGTGAGCACGTCTCCCTGCGCCGAGATCCGTTCGTCGATCTCCGCCACGTGGGCAAACAGCGGCGCCGGCTTGCGGATCGTGAGTTCGAAGAGCTTGGGCCGGTTTTGATAGCCGATCCGCAGCACGTCGGCGAAGCCGCGCGTGGTGACGAAAGCGGTCGCAGCCCCGCGGCGCGTGAGCAAGGCATTGGTTCCGCGTGTCGTGCCGAGTCGCACGGCGACGGGCGGCAGCGCCTGGCCGGGAGGAACGCCGAGGATCAGGCGAATGGCGAGCAGCGGCGCTTCGTCGCCGGTGCGCAGTTCATACGCCGTGCCGGGCGCAGGAACGGCGTCGAGCGGCGCATCGAGTGCGAGGCTGCCCCCCTCAGGGTCGAACCTCGCCACACGCCGCTCGGCAACACATTCTCCCCGTGCATCGAGCAACCGCAGGGCGGCGCCTGTCCAAAAGCCGGCTGGATCGCTGCGCCGCGCCGGATCGACTAATACAGCGGCCGTCGAGCCAGCGGACGCTGCGCCCTTGGTTGCTCCCGAGGAGAGCACCTTTTTGCGCACGATGCCGCCGCCGTGACGGCGCGCGAGACAATCAGTAAACGTTCCCCCGACATCGATCCAAAACTGCCAGCGTTCTTCACCCATAGCAGGGCGTAGTTTTCCTGACTCGAGTAGGGTCCGCTCTGCGGACCAAGAGGCCGCTCACGAACAACGAACTCAGCGGATCAACTGGAACTCAGGCAGCATGACCACGGCCCACAGCAGGTCTTCGATGCCTTCGGTCGAGGGCGTAGCGCCGACGAGTTCGCTGGCCGCTTGGCGTTCGATCGGCGTGGGCGTGCGATTGAGCGCCTGCAGATAAACCGCTTCGACCAGCCCCTCGGCGGGCAACTGCTTTTGGGCCCAGTGTTCGGCGCCGGCGTGCAACCAATCGGCGAGCGCCGTGCCGTTGGTGAGCTCCAGCATCTCGAGCGTGGTGGCGGCCGTGGGGCGTTCGGTAATCACTTGCTCGCGGTTCGGCCGGCCCAATGCCCGCTGCAGGCCATCGGCCCTGACGAGCGATGCCCGCACCAAGCCGTCGCTAGGTACGCTGTCTGGCAGCGGGGCCTCGCGCTTCTCATACGACTTGCCCGTGAGCCGGGCCACCGAGTCGATGAGCGATTCGGCCGAGATCCGCTTCACCACGGGCCCGTGGAACACGAAGTCGACCTTCCGGCCGTCGGTCGCCGGCACGCTCGCCCGCTGATAGGCCTGCGACGTAAGAATTGTTTCGATCGTGTGCTGCAGATCGTAGTCGTGCTCGGCCAGATCAACGGCCAGCCAATCGAGCAAGTCGGCGCTCCAGGGCGGAATGTCCATCTCATCGGTCGGCTCGATCAACCCGCGCCCCAAGAAGCGTGCCCACAGGCGGTTGACCATGGTCCGCGTCAGCCGGCCGTTCTGGGGCGAGGTCATGGCCGTGGCCAGGCTCGCCAGTCGCTCCGGTCGCGGAGCGGCGCCGTTGATCGTGCCGAGTTCCGGGAACAGAAACGCCACGGACGCGTGATCGCCCGTCGGCTGATCGCAGCGGTGCATCTCGAGCTTGTCTTCGGCGAACACTCCGGCCAAAGCGTAGCTGTCCTTCAGCTTCCAGTCGTTCACGAAGCTGTCGTGGCACGACGCGCACTTCAGGTTGATGCCCAAAAACACCTGCGACAGGTTTTGCGCGGCTTGCATGGGCGGCACCTGGCTGGCGTTCACCACGCCGCGCCATACGATGCCGTTCAAGAAGCCTTCGGTGTCGGGACTGGGATTCACGAGCTGCCGCACGAACTCGTCGAAGGGCATGTTGTTCTTCAGCGCCTGATAGAGCCAGGCCGTGATCTGCTTGCGGCCCCCGTCGATGTAGCCGGTGCCGGCGTAGTCGTTGCGAAGCGCGTCATTCCAAAAGGTGAGCCAATGCTCCGCATAGTTGCGGCGGTCGGCCAAGAGCGTGCGCACCAGTTGGCGGCGTTTGTCAGGCGACGCATCCGCTTCGAAGGCGGCCAGCGCCGCCGGATCGGGCGGCAGGCCGATCGTGTCGTACCACACGCGGCGGGCGTAGGTGCGGTCGTCGACCAGTGGGCTGGCCTCGACGCCGTGTGCTGCATAATAAGGACGCAGCAGCCGATCGATGGGGTTCTCGCCTTCCTGCTCTGCGGGAGGGAGAGCCACCGTGCGCGGCGGCAGCGCTGCGCGCGGATGACGCGAAGAGAACTTGAAGCCTTCTTCCCAGCCGAGGCCTTGATCGATCCAGGCTCGGAGCACGCCCACCTGCTCCGGCTTGAGCCGCGGCCCCTTGGCGGGCATGACCATGTCGGGATCGACCCCAGCGACAAGCTCGATCAAGCGACTGCCGGCGCTATCGCCCACTTCCACCGCAGCGCCGGTGTCTCCTCCGGCCAGCAGCAGGGCGCGATCGTCGAAGGAAAAGCCGCCTTCCGCCTTGCCGCCGGCGTGGCAGTTGGCGCAGCTCGCGATAAGGATCGGCGCGACATCCTTGTGGAAGTCGATTTTGCGGTCGACCGGCGGCGGCAGCGTCACGGCCGGATCGGCGGCATCTGCAGCAGTCGCAACCAGACCGGAGAGTGCGGGCGCGGCGAGCGCGAAGGCGAGCAGGGCGAATCGTCGAAGCATGAGCATCGCGGCGGGGAGACGGGGGACGAATTTGCCGACCGGGAGGGTTCGCAAATTTTCGCATCCCGGCCCCCGGCGGGCAACCCGCCCAGGTTTGGCCAAGCTCGACTCGAATAATCCAGGTTTTCTCTTGAGTCGCCTGGCGCCGGCAGGCCGGATTGGCCGTTCAGGGGCACGCAAAGCTGCCCCTAGCCGGCTGAGCCATCGGGGCTGGCCAGCACCACCGTGTAGCCACTGGGATCGCGCAGCCAGCACTCCCAGTGGTTGGGGCCGCCGTCGCCGTCGGGCGGGTTGCGATGCTTAGGCATCACGATTGTCGGCGCCAACTCGGCCACGCGCTGCATCGCCGCGTCGAAGTCGTCAACCTCGAACCACAGGAGCACGCCGTTGCCGTGCGGCAACGCGGGATCGCCAATCGGCCCGTGGTGATGCTCGACCTGCCAGTGGTGGAGCTGCATGACGAGCCGACCATCCCGTTCGAGCCGTTCATAATCTGGCCCGCCGTGCGCGCTCACGCAGCCGAGCAGCTTCTGGTAGAAGCGGCTCGTGGCCTCGACATCGGCGACAGCGATCAGCGGTTGAGGTCGCATGCCAATTCATTCCGAGGCGTTGGTTGACGCTCGATCCAAGTCCAACGCCAGCCAGACCAGCGGCAGACGCCAAAGATAGCTGAAAGGGTGGCAAAGAGTCCGATTAGGTTCGACAGCCCGATCACCAGATCGATCGGTGGGGCGCCGATCCGCAATGCCGACGCGATGCGAACTGCAGCGAAGGCAGAATAGACGGCGGCGACCGCGGCCACCTTCGCCCCCCAGCGGACTCGGCTCAAAAAGGCCCATTGCAACAAAAAGGTAAGGGCCACGATCGGCGCGAACCAAGACACGACAGCGCGAACATGCAAGGGCGACGAATTGAGCATCTCGAGCCATGCGGTCGAGAGCCCCATTGCCAAGGCACAAGCGAGGATCGCTACCCATACCAGGAGCGTAAGCAGTGAAAGCCTTGGCGGAGCCGTGAGCGTTGACCATTGCCGCCGACGCTCGAAGCGCAATCCGGGCAAACAGCCGATCTGAAACAGCGGAATCATGCGGATGCCACGTCAGTGTTACTCGCTCACACGTTTTCCGGCGTCGGATGTACCCACTCGCCGCGATACTTCCTGGCGAGCCGACGGTTGGCCTCGTCGTCTCCGACCACTTTGCCGGCTTCCGCGTCCCAGGTCAGGCTGCGGCCGAGTTCCATCGACAAGTTCGCCATGATGCAGCAGGCCGAAGAGATGTGCCCCTCTTCGATGTCGGCCACCGGCTTTACGCCGTCGCGGCGAGCCGCGAGGAAGTTCTTCATGTGTGCCCGCGTGGCGGGGGCGGCGAAGATTTCGGTCTCCTTGTGCTGCGCGTCCTCGGGGAACTTCGCCTGTTCGTCGAGCCAGTTGACGTGCACCGGCGAACCGCCGTCTTTGGGGATGAAGTCGTACGACCAGACGCTGATCTTGAGCGTGCCTTTGTCGCCATAGAGGGTGGCGCCCCAGGGATAGTCGGGTTCGGGGTTCGCGCCCCAGTTGCGCTGGTTCCACACGAGCTTCACGTCGCCGTAGTCGAAGAGCGCAGTCTGCGTGTCGTGCATGTTGCTCTTCGAGTTCGGCCCCTGCATAAGCATGCCGCCCGTGGCGGAAATGCTCTTTGGCCAGCCGAGCCCCAGGTGGTAGCGGACGGCGTCGAACAGATGGACGCAGAGATCGCCGGTCTGCCCGTTGCTGAACTCTCGGCAGCCGCGCCAGCTCCGGGGGTGGATGCCGGGGTTGTAGTCGCGCCACGTGGCGGGGCCGACATACATTTCCCAGTCGAGGTTCTCTGGCGGCTTGGTGGCGGCCGGATAGTCGCCGCCGCCGCCGTAGTAGCTGTGAATGTCGACATAGGCCACCTTGCCGAGCTTGCCGGACTTCAGATAGCGGTCGCGGGCTTCGAGCAAGTGATGCGTGCTGCGGCGCTGCAGGCCCACTTGCACCGTGCGGTTGTACTTGCGGGCGGCCGCCACCATGGCCTGGCCTTCGACCACGTCGTAGCTGATCGGCTTCTGCACATAGACATCGGCGCCGGCCTTGCAGGCGTCGACCATCGGCAAGCAGTGCCAGTGGTCCGGCGTGCCGACGAGCACGATTGCCGGCTTCTGGTCGGCCAGCAGCTTGCGATAGTCGCCATAGGTAGGCGGGGTCTTCTTCGAGGCCTGGCGGCCGGAGACGATCTGGGCCGCGTTGGCCGCCGCGTCGCGATCGACATCGCAGAGGCCCACCACCTCGGCTTCGGGAGCGACCTGCAGCAGGTGATTGAGGTCGGTCTTGCCGTACCAGCCGCAGCCGATGAGGGCCACGCGGAGCGGTTCGTCGGTGGGGGCGGCGAAGGCCCGGGTTTGCAGAGCCAGCAGAGAAACGGCGCCGCCAAGGCCGGCCTTCAAAAGATCGCGACGTTGCATGAGGTGTGCTTTCTAGGGTGGGTTCGACCGGCTCGACCGGGCACGCTGGGGATGAGGCCTATTGTCGCCCGCGAAACTGGGGCTGGGCAAGTGAAAAGCGCGGCGGGCAGCGCTAGTTCTGTTTGCGAAGAAACCTCTCGAAGCCGGCCCACCGCTACGGTCTAATGCACCACCCACACGGCTTCTCACCCGTTGAGTTCTAGGATTGGCTCGCATGCTCCGTACCTTGCCGTTTGTGTGTCTGCTGTTGGGTCTGTCCGCGGTGGCCGAGGCTGCCCCGCCGCCCAAGCCAAACGTGGTGCTCATCTACTGCGACGACTTGGGCTGGGGCGATGTCGGCGTCTACGGCGCCACGAACTATAAGACTCCCAACCTCGATCGCCTGGCGGCCGTAGGAATCAAGTTCAACGACTTCTACTCCGCGCAGGCCGTCTGCTCGGCATCGCGGGCGGCGCTGCTCACGGGGTGCTACTCGAACCGCGTCGGCATTCTCGGCGCGCTTGGGCCGCAAGCGAAGTCCGGCATTCACGAAAGCGAGCTGCTCATCCCCGAGCTGCTCCGCGGGCAAGGCTATGCCACGGCGATCTACGGCAAGTGGCACCTGGGGCATCACCGGCAGTTCCTGCCGCTGCAGAACGGATTCGACGACTACTACGGTCTGCCGTACTCAAACGACATGTGGCCGCTGCACCCCACGGCCGGCGCCGGCTTCCCCGATCTACCGCTCTTCGACGGCAATGCGATCGTCAATCCCAGGGTCTCGGCCGACGACCAAAAGCAACTCACCACGCAGTACACCGAGCGGGCAACCAAGTTTATTCGCGAGCACCAGGACGGCCCCTTCTTCGTCTACCTTCCGCATTCCATGCCGCACGTGCCGCTCCATGTGAGCGACAAGTTCACCGGCAAGTCGGATCAAGGGCTCTTGGGCGACGTGCTGATGGAGATCGATTGGTCGGTCGGTCAAATCATGGCGACGCTGGCCGAGCTGAATCTCGACGACCAGACGCTCGTGATCTTCACTTCCGATAACGGCCCGTGGCTCTCCTACGGACCGCATGCCGGCTCGGCGGGCCCCTTGCGCGAAGGCAAGGGCACCACCTGGGATGGCGGGCAGCGTGTGCCCTGCCTTATGCGCTGGCCTGGGCAGATTCCGGCCGGGCAGGTGTGCAATGAACTGGCCGGCACGATCGACATCCTGCCGACGCTGGCGTTCCTCGCAGGGTGCACGCTGCCGACCGACCGAACAATCGACGGCCGCAACCTGTGGCCGCTGATGGCCGGCGAGCCGAACGCCAAGACGCCGCACGAGGCGTTTTACTACTACTGGGGCAACGAACTGCACGCGGTCCGTCATGGAGATTGGAAGCTCCACCTGCCGCACGAGTATCGCACGCTCGACGGCCCGCCTGGCGACGACGGGTTGCCAGGCCCCTACAAGCAGACCAAGACTGAGCTCGCGCTCTTCAATCTGCGCAAAGATGTCGGCGAGCGGTACAACGTGGCCGACAAGCACCCGGAGATCGTCGCGAAGCTACAGCAGTACGCCGAGGCGGCACGCGCGGATCTAGGCGATGAGTTGACGAAGCGGGCCGGGCCGGGACGGCGGCCGGCGGGAAGGCTTGCAGACGATGCTTCCAAATGAGTCTACTCGCGGTGCGATCTAGCGGTTGTGGCGCGAACAGAAAACCGTTGACCGGAGGACGGTGGGGCAGCTCCATGAGTTGCTCTGCCGGCGAATCGGCGACCGCCAGGCGAGCCGCTGCCCAACGCAGTCCGCCTTCTACCGCGTGCGGCGGGCCTTGATCGAGCTGACCGGCGCCGACCGCGCCGAAGTGCGGCCCGGCGCGCTGCTCGTGCAACTGCTCCCGCTCGATAAACGCCGCGAGTTCTGGCGCCGCTTCCCCGCCGACACGGGCCTCGCGTTGCCGAGGTTGGAGCGAATATGGGACGAGCCGCTGTCGCCGTGGTGGTCCGCCCTCGCGGCGGTTGCGATCGCGCTGGTCGTCTTCGGGGCAGGCGCGGCGCTCGTGTTCGAGTCGGCAACGTTGCTCTTTGTCGGCCTGTTGACAGCGCTACCTTGCATTCTCGGCGCTTTGATGATGGCGCTCTCGCCGCGGTGGGCGCTCGGGCCAAGCCTTGCTACGGTCGGCTGCCTGGCACGCTGCGTGGTCGACGAGAACGTTGCACAGTTCGTTGTGCCCACTGCCGATCCAGACGAGGTACTCTGGCGACGACTGCGCGGCCTCATTTGCGAGTATCTCGGCGTCTCCGAGCAAGAGGTTCAGCGCGATACTGAGTTCGTGCGCGACCTGGGGTGCTGATCGCCGACAGGCGTATAATAGTCCTGAATCGCGCTGCCCGCGGTCCAGTCACTCCTCCGGCAGCTTCATCCCCAACTGCCGCATCTTGCGGTACAGGTTCGACCGGTGCAGCCCGAGCCGCTGCGCCGCATCGGTCATGTGGCTGCGGGCTTGCTCGATCGTTTGGCGGATGTAGTTCGTCTGGAAGGTGTCGGTCGCTTCGGCCAGCGGCAACCCGAGCGGCACCTGTTCAGCCGCGTCGTGTCCTCCGGCGGTGAGCAGAAACGTCAGATCCTCGGCCTCGAGCTTGTCGCCAGCGTGCAGATACGCCAGCCGCTCCATCAGATTCCGCAGCTCGCGAACGTTGCCAGGCCAGTCATGCGCAACCAGCCGCTTGCGGGCAGCGGCCGACAGCTTGAGCGCCGGCCGGCGGGCCTTGCGGGCAAAGTCGCGGAGAAAGTGTTCGGCGAGCAGCAACACGTCGTCGCCCCGAGCGCGGAGCGGCGGAAGCTGCAGCGTGACGACACTGAGCCGAAAGAAAAGGTCTTCGCGAAACCGCTTGCGGCGCACGAGTTCGGCAAGGTCTTGATTGGTCGCCGCCACGACGCGGGCATCGGTGTGAATGGGGACCGAGCCGCCGACGCGAACGACCACCTTCTCTTCGAGCACACGCAGCAGTTTGGCTTGGCCGCCGGGGCTCAGGTCGCCGATCTCGTCGAGAAACAGCGTTCCGCCCGAGGCGAGTTCGAACTTGCCGGCGCGGGCCTCGCGAGCATCGGTAAAGGCGCCGCGCTCGTGGCCAAAGAGTTCGCTCTCGAGCAGATTCTCGGCAATGGCCGCGCAGTTCACCGCGATGAACGGTCGATCGCGCCGCGGCCCGAGCAGGTGAACCAAGCGGCTGACGACCTCTTTGCCCGTGCCGTTTTCGCCGAGGATTAGCACGGCCAGCTCCGTGGCCGCCACGCGCTGCACCGTGGAACGGAGGGCTTCGATGGCGGGGCTGCCGCCCAGCAGTTGCGCCGCCGCCACGGCGTCTTCGCTGAGTTGCCGCTGGGTTTGAAACAGCCGTTCGCGCTCGGTGGTGTTTTCGAGTGCGACGCCGGCATGCGCAGCGAGTTCGGCGAGGGCCGCGGCGTCGTCTTCGCTAAAGTCGCCTTCGCGGCGGTTCATAACTTCGAACGCGCCGAACAACTCGTTGCCGCGGCCACGCAGCGGTACGCAGAGCAAGTTGCGAGTATGGAAGCCGGTTCGCGCGTCGACGCTGTGGTCGATGTCTTGGGTCGCTTGCTCGGCATCGACGCGCTCGGCCTTGCCGGCGGCGATCACGCGCCCCACCAGGCCGACGTTGTCGGGAATTCGCAACTCACCGCCAGGCAGTCCGAGCGCCGGGCGGCCGACGAGCTGTCCGTTCGCGCGATCCCAGAGAAAGATCGTCGCGCGTTCACACTCGAGCAACCGTGTGGCGGCCGCGGCCATCTGCTCGAGTAGCGGCGCGGTCTCTTGCGCTTGGTTCCAATGGGCGACGATCTGCAGCACCGCTTCCATCCGCGCCAGCCGCTGCCGATCGCGGCCGCGCTCTTCTACGATCGCGAGCCCGAGGGCAAACGCCGCGGCCAGGCCGTCGAGCAGTTGCAGAGACGTGGCGTCATTGCGCTTGTTCGCGCGGGCCACGATGAGCACGCGCGGATCATCTGCCTGGGCGGCGAGCGGCGCAGCCAGCCAGCCAGCAGCCGCGGTCGGCGCGAAGCGATCGAGCGTGTCGGCCAGGAGATCGGCCGGCGGCTTTTGGCGGCCGCCGCTCTGGGCGAGCGTGGTCCATTTGCCCCCTTCGCCGCGGACGAGCACCGCGCTGTCGGCCGCCAGTTGCCCTTTCGCCGCGGCGAGCGCCGCGGTGCGGTAGGCGGCGAGCGTCGCCTGTTCAGCGGCCAGCCCCAACAGGGCGGCGGCGGCCGGGGCGGCGTTCATCCGTTCGAGACACGTCGATCGATCGGCCGGCATGGCGCTGAGCTCCTGCATGCACGCATCTGCGACAGCGAACCCAGGGCTGCCGCCAGAACGCGACACAGAATCGTAGGTCGCTGTCGTCAGAATGACAACGCGCGGCCGTTAGGCAAATCTAGCTGCCAAGCGCCAGCAGTTGCTCGGCGACAGCTTCCGCATTGAGGGAGCCGCCGACCGTCAGCGGCCGGCATTCGCGCAGGCTGCGGAACCAGGTGAGCTGCCGCTTGGCGAACTGTCGGGTCCGCAGTTGCACGAGCGCGATCGTCTCGGCGAGCGGCCGCTCGCCGTCGAAATGCTCGGCGATCTCGCGATACCCCACCGCTTGGCGGGCGGTTCGCCCCAAGCCGCCGGGACGAGCGAGGAGCGCTCGCACTTCGTCGATCCAGCCGGCGGCGAACATGGCTTCGACACGCTGGTCGATGCGCCGCGCGAGCTCTTCGCGCGGCCACTCGAGCACGAACACGCGCTGGGCCATCGGTTCGGCGCCGCCATGGGTTTGACCGGCGCTGATTGGCTGGCCCGAGGTTTCGTACACCTCGAGCGCCCGCACGACGCGTTTGAGATCGTTGGGGTGCAGCCGAGCCGCAGTCGTCGGGTCGACGGCGCGCAACCGATCGTGCAACGTCTGACCGCCGGAGCGGGCGGCCTCGTCGAACAGCCGCTCACGGAGTTCCCAGTCCGGCTCAGGCCCCGAGGTCAGCCCGTGCAGCAGCGCTTTCAAGTAGAGCGGCGTGCCGCCCACGAAGAGCGGCACACGTCCGCGCGAGCGCACCTCGGCCACGGCCTGCGCTGCCTGGGCCAGATACTGCGCGATGCTGAAGTCTTCCAGCGGATCGCAGAGATCGACCAGGTGGTGCGGAACCGCGGCCAGCTCGGCAGCGCTGGGCTTCGCCGTGCCGATGTCGAGGCCGCGGTACACGGCCATCGAATCGAGCGACAGGATCTCCGCGTCCAGCCGGCGCGCCAGCGCAAGGCCGACCGCCGTCTTGCCGGCGGCCGTCGGGCCGGTCAAGAACCAACAATCAACGAAGGAAACCGAAGCAGACACGGCTGCGGCTCACAACGGCGCAGGGCAAGATTCGCGGATAGAACACAGGCTAGAAGCCTGTGCCACGACGTGGAACAGGCTTCTAGCCTGTTGCCTTCGTAGACCTAACTCGCCCAACCAGCCTCTAGCTCAGGCCCTTCATCGCATCCGCCAGAATCCGCGAGGTGCTCTCGCGCATGATCCGGGGATCGACCAGCTTGCCTTCGACCAGGGTCTTCCGCACGTCCTTGCCGGAGATGAACACCGGCTTCTCGTCCGGGTGCTTCTCCATCAGGTCGACGCGGCCGACCGAGTCGTAGTAGGCGGCGAAGCCCACTTTGACCGGCTTGATTTGCAGGTCGCCGGCAAGATTCTCGAAGATCGCCTGTGCGTCGAAGTCGCCCCAGATGGCCGTGCCGTCGGCGTAGGGAACGTCGGCATGCTTGCGGCCGATCACGATGTCGGTGAAGCCAAAGTTCTGGCGATAGATGCCGTGCATCACCGCTTCCTTCGGGCCGCCGTAGAACATCTTGAGGTCGAGGCCGAGCAGGATCACCCGGTCAGGCACCTTGTCGGAGCGCTTCTTCCAGAGCTCGGGATCGCTGTCGCCTTCGCCCAGTGCCCGCTGATCGATCAGGGCTTCGTAGGTCTTCATCCGCACGTCGGCCTTTACGTCGTCTCCCTTGGTCTCGCCGATCAAGGGGTTGAGGACGGCGCCCGCGTTGTGGCCTTGGCCCAGCAAGACTTCGAGACCGTAGACCAGAGCGTACTCGTGGGCACGGTGCAGCGGGTTGCGGGTTTGGAACGCCACGACGCGGTTCCAGCCCTTCTCGGCCAGCAGCTTGCGCACTTCGCGCGGCGAGAGCACATACTTGCCGAAGGCCGGATTCTTCGGCTGCGGGAACACGCGAATGCGGCCGCCCACCAGGTGGGTCTTATCGGCGTCTCCCTTGAGCACCATGTCGGCGCCCGGGTGGTCGGTGCGCTCGGTCAGGTAGACGCTCTTCAGGTAGCGCGGCTTGTCCCAGGGATAGACGTCGGTGAGCTCGAGCACCGCGACCGTGTCGCCTTTGGTATTTACCAGGGCCGCCTTCTGGCCCGCCTTGAGCTTGCCGGCCAACTCCGTGGTGATCGGAAAAGCCAACGGAATCGTCCAGGCGTACCGCTTGCCCTGCGACTCGATGTACGACTCGTCGAGCACTCGGTTGTAGGTGGCCGAGTCCATGGGGCCCTGCAGTGGGCTCAGCACGCCGTCGCCAAAGCGATACACCGTCGAGAGATCGGCGTCGGACACGGGGATCTTGGTCAACCCGGCCGCTTCCGCCTGAACCGAGGCGATCTCCTCCTGGGGAATCATGCAGCAAACTGGCTCGGCGAGGCCGCCATGAGGAGGGATCAAGCCGGACATATTGGTTCGGTCCTTGGGAAACAGGGCAGACTGGGGGACATGACCAAGAGTTCTTGGTCGCGAGAATCCGCGAGTATAAGAAAACGCCCCCCGGTCTACAACGTCCGATTCTGAGAGCGACACTAGGCATGGCCGGGCCGCAGACCCCCGTTTTCCGGGGCTTTCCAGAGAAATTCTGGACTTGCCCAGGGGCTAGGCGCATAATGCACGAGCGCCAATCTCCCCCTGCTCGAACTCGTCTTCGGCCCGACCTAAACCGTGTGGAACGTACTGCAAAAGCCGGCAGTGCAGGCGACGCTGCTCTTCGCCGCTACGGTGACTCTGGTGACGTTGCTGGTTTACGTGATCGGTCGGATTCGGTCGGGAATGACGGAGGAGGAGGGCGGCGCAAGCGAACTGCTCACGAATTTTCGCGAAATGCACGCCAAGGGTGAGCTAAGCGACGAGGAATTCCGAACAATTAGAACGCAACTCAGCGCCCGCTTGCAGCGCGAGTTAAAGGATGCCGAGGAAACGCGTTAGTGCGGCTAACGAGTTTCCACCGCCGGCAAGATGTTTTCGGGCCCCGCAAAGCCGGGCTGCCGAGGACAAGATAGACTAGTTTTCGGCTCGATACGTATCGCGGACACGGACCGCTCGCGGCCGGGGAAGACAGGATCCCCGTGCCGGTCTCGCGAACGACACCTGGGAAATGGCTCCCGACTTCCGGCAGAAAGCCGGCCGGGGGCTTGGCGAAAAAGGAGTAGGCATGCCCTCTAGCAGGGACATTACCAGCGGCCGACGCGGCGGTGGCACCACCAAGAAAAACGCGTTTTGCTCGTTCTGTAGAAAGAGCTATCGCGACGTTGGGCCCCTCGTCGAGGGCCCCGGCGACGTGTACATCTGCGGCGAGTGCATCGAGCTCTGCCAGTCGATTCTCGATCAAGAGAAGCGGCGCCGCGGCACCGGCAAGCAGTTGTTCAACAAGGTGCCCTCGCCCCGCGAGCTGGTCAGCCATCTCGATGAATACGTCATCGGGCAAGACCACGCCAAGCGCGTGCTCTCGGTCGCCGTGCATTGCCACTACAAGCGGCTGATGCTCGGCGCCGAAGGCTCCGATGTCGAGATCGACAAGTCGAACATCCTGCTCATCGGCCCCACGGGCTGCGGCAAGACGTTGCTTGCCCGCACGCTGGCCCGCGTGCTCGACGTACCGTTCGCCATTGGCGACGCCACCACGCTGACCGAAGCCGGCTACGTGGGCGAAGACGTCGAGAACCTGTTGCTCAAGCTGCTGCATGCGGCCGACTTCGATCTCGAAGCGGCGCAGCGCGGCGTGCTCTACATCGACGAGATCGACAAGATCGGCAAGACCAGCCACAACGTTTCCATCACCCGCGACGTGTCGGGCGAAGGCGTGCAGCAGGCTTTGCTGAAGATGCTCGAAGGCACTGTGGCCAATGTCCCCCCGCAGGGCGGCCGCAAGCATCCCGAGCAGCAGTACATTCAGATGGACACGTCGAACATTCTGTTCATCTGCGGCGGAACGTTTGTCGGCATCGACAAGATCATCAGCAAGCGGCTCGGCCGCCGCATGATTGGCTTCGGCCAAGACGGCGGCATGAAGGGCGACGCCGAGCTGAGCGAGCTGCTGCCCCAGGTGACCAGCGACGACATTCTCGAGTTCGGTCTGATCCCCGAGCTCGTGGGCCGCGTGCCGGTCGTCTCGGCCCTCACGCCGCTCGATGTCGACGCGCTGATGCGGGTGCTTAAGGAGCCCAAGAACGCGCTCATCAAGCAGTACCAAAAGCTGTTCTCCATGGAGAACGCCGAGCTCACCTTCACTGACGACGCGCTCCGCGCCGTCGCCGAGAAGGCCATGGCCAAGGACACGGGCGCCCGCGGCCTGCGTTCGATCGTGGAAGAGATCATGCTCGACATCATGTTCGACCTGCCAGAGAAGGGCGCCGGCAGCCGGTACATCATCACGAAAGACGTGATCGAAGGCCGCCGCCCGCTGTTCCCGCTGCCGGATGCGAAGAGCAAGAGCGCGTAGCGCTGGCTGGTTGGTCGACTGATTGATCGATAGAAACTTCAAGAGCCCTCGGCGAGACTCGCCGAGGGCTCTTTTCGTTGAGTCATTCACGAAACGCCCGTAGGTTATGCTTCAGCATAACAACACGAGCGGTGGACCCACTCGTCCACAGTAGGGTGCCCGCACGCGGCGGGGCATCTAGCTGAACCAAGCGTGAGCCTGTAGGGACTATCGAATTAGTCCAGGCCCAGTCGGCGCAGCCCTGGTATCGAACGATGAATCCAACGCTTCCCTTTTGGATCGTGTGCGTCGACCCTTATGCAGACCCGTACGAGAGGGAGCGAGATCCGTGCTACGAAACTTGGGAAGGCGAGCGTTTCCTGCCCATCTTTACGGACCAGGAAACTGCCCACGTTTTCATCAAGGGAGTTACTGACTGGTTGATTAGCGGCGAGCTATTCGCGCGTGCAGTTCAGGACGACACAGCCATGATGGCCATCGTGAATTTCGGACAGACGAACCGTAGCTTCACCGTCAATCCCAAGCACGACCAGAAGCCAACGCTAATACGGTTTTAATCGGAGCTCGCAATGATCGAACAAGAACAGGTCATGCCACTGCTGCTGGAGGCTTGTCCTTCATTCGAGGAACGCTGGGCGGCCTACCTTTCGGAGGAATACGCCGCAGGTGACGAGCGGCTAATCTACTGCGAACTGGGGGAGTTTGCTCGCCACCTGATTGATCTTGCCTCTTCTGGCAATGTTCAGGAAATTCCCGCGATCTTCGAGGTGATCGAACGGTTGCATCTCGAAGGAACTCCCTATGTTCGTGGGGCTGCCACGATTGGGCTGCTCGAAGGAATACAAAACAATGCTAGTCATAGCGGCTTTGACCTCGCGAAACTGACTCCCTATTTACTCCCCGAATCTGCCTACTGGTGGCAGCAACTCAACGACTTCTGGCAGGGAAAAATCCGCTTCGTGGGAGAAGGCCCGCGCCGCAAGGCCGGCGAAGAGAACTGATCGCTGGACGAATGCGCGAGCGGTGAACCCACCTTCGACCGTGAAGGTCGCTTGCGAGCGTGATACTCGTAGCGTTACCTTCCCCGGGCTGATAGCCAAAGCAGTGCGCCGATCACCGCACCTGGTCCTGCGGCGAGCGCACCAAATGCGACGGCCATGGATATCGGCGCACCGCCGAAAGAATGGGCGCCCCAATACACGGAGCCATGAGCGGCGGGAACCATCACTACCATTGCGGCTGCCAGACTTGCCGTCGCCAACGAAGATCCCATTGAACCGGCGCAGATTGCGGCGAACAGGCGCTTCGCTCCCATCGCTCGCGCAATTCCCATGCTTACGGCGGCCCCTGCCAGGATACAGACCACGATGGCCAGAGTGTGGCTGGCCTGAGCTACGGGTAGCAGATTCACAGACAACGATCGGCTCCGGCGAGCGAGCGCTTGCGGCGGGGTTGTTATGCTAAAGCATAACCTACGCGGAACGGCGCGTACTTGTGCCAGCCCCTAATGCTGGTCCACATCCCCCAGCAAGGTCTGCTCCACCTTGTCCGCCTGATAGGCGATCGCAGTCAGCACGCGGGTGACATCCATGACGCTCATGGCTTCGGCCAGTTGGTTGGCCTGTACTACGATCGTTTCTTGGCCGTCGATCGTTTCCACCGCGAAGGCGCCGTGGACCATCTTGGTGTTGTAGCGGAGCAGCGCCATCGAGTTCTTTTCGTTGGCCGGGCCGCAGGTCGAGCTGTATTTGACGACCGGGTTCCCCTCGTCGTCCTTGGCGTCGAACTGCACGCGCACCACTTGCTTTCGCAGCCCGCCGATCGGCACCGTGATGCGGAACGTCTCGCCGGCTTCTTCCACGGCGTAGCTCGATGCCGTGGCCACCGAGCGGACCATCGCCTTGGGGTCGACCTTCACCGGCGACAACCCCGAAAAATCGAGCCCTGCTCCTCCAGCAGCAACGGCAGCCGCCGGAGCTGCGGCAGCCGCGGCGGAGCGTGCTTGCGCGGGGCCGCCGGCCGGCGCCGCGCCGCCGCCGGCCATGGCTTCGCGAATCATGCCAGGCATCATCATGCCGAAGCCGGCGCCCATGCCCAGGTTCAGGGCGTCTCCGCCTGAGCCGCCGGGGTGCTCGGCCATCTTGCTCATGCTGTTGGCCGCTTGGAATTTGAGGTAGTTGTTTAAGTCGCCCACTGCGCCCATCGAGCTGCGGGCGTCGATCGCCTTGAGCACTTCGTCGGGCGGGGTGATGGCGTTGATGAAGAAATCGGCCAGTTCCAGGCCGTACTTGGCGAAGTCGTCGGCCACCTTGGCCCGCGTGCCGGCCGACACCTCGTCGTACTTGGCCGCCAGATCGAGCAGTCCATGTCCTAGCGTGCCGAGCAGGTCGTTGAGTCGGCTGACGATCAGGTCGCGGAGGAACGACGTGATTTCGTCGGTGGTGTACTTGCCCTGCGTGCCGACGAGCGTGCCCACCAGGAGCGGCGCATCGACCACGCGAAACGAGTACTTGCCGAAGCTCCGCAACCGCACCATGCCGAACTCGGGGTCGCGCACCGTGAGCGGCTGCCGCGTGCCCCACTTTTGATCGAGGAAGGTCTGCTTGCCGATGAAGTAGACCGAGGCCGTGAAGGGCGACTTCTCCCACGGGATCGTGAGAATGCGCGTGATGTACGGCACGTTGGCCGTGGTCAGCGTATGCCGGCCGGGGCCAAAGTTGTCGAGCGCCTTGCCATCGCGAAAGAAGACTGCTTCCTGGTTCTCTTGCACGATGAGCTGCGCGCCGAGCTTGATGTCGGCCGAGCCCTGCGGCGGCACGCGCTGCACGAGCGTGCGATTGGATTCGTCGAAGAACTCGATGACTTCGAGACGCATGGCGCGGAACCCTGACTAAATGAACGGTGATTCGTGAGATGTGGCTAAAGGGCGAGCGGCGCGAGCGCTACTCGAGCCCCTTGAGAATGTCTTCGCGGCGATCCCAATTCTGCTCCGCGGCCTCGATCTTGGCTACGAGCGACGACACGGCCTCTGGCACGGGCCGCGTGTTCGACGGCATCTTCTCGAGCTCGTCGGCCAGGGCCTCGATCTCTTGCATCATGCCAACGTCGTGCTGGTACACGCGGTCGAGGTCGTCCTCTTGCACGCGCACCAGATCGAAGACGCCGGAATAGCCCTGCATGGCGCTCGTGATGCGGCCGATCAGCCGGTCGAGCTTGGAGCGCAGCCGCTCGATTTGCGGAAGCTGGTCGACCTGCGCCGCTTCGGCCAGGCTGCGGGCATACTCGTTGAGCCCGCGCTTGGAGCGCTGAAGCTGATCGGCCAGCCACTTACGCTGCAGCTCGTCGCTCTCGCGGCGGTACTCTTTTTCCAGGTAACCGCGAAACCCGGGAATCTTCCGCCCCAGGCTTTCCAGCCAGTTGCGGTTGTCGGCATGTTGCTTCGGTTCGGGCATGGGGGCCTCGCGCGTGACAAGCAAAGGGAGAAACGGAGAGTGATTCGGCGCAGCCAGGCGGATATTACCCTCCGGGCCAAGCGTTTCCGCGACCCGGCGTTTCCGCCGTACATCATACCGCGGCCGGAAAACCGCGACAGCAGGGTGCAACCGGCTTCGCCCGGCGCCTGCAGCAGCCTACCATGCGTCGTGGGCCGCGCTTCGAATTAAGAGGAATGGCTCTTTCGAGGGGCTCGCAGCTCATTGCTGCACGGGCAAGCAGCCCGGCGGGACCCCTTCACGGGCCAAACGGCATTTCCGGCCTGCGCGCCAAACAGCGGTGGATGTTCCTTGCTCGCGCTGCGGGTTAGTGTGGCAGCCCGAACCTTTAGCCGTGACGAACGACGACGTCAGCCCTAAACCCCAAACTGCCGCGCCACTAAGTCCGCCACGTCGGTGTCGGCCACCGGGCCGCCGAGGAAAACGCCGGGCTGCGAAGACAGGATCACGCCGCGCTGCCGTTCTTCGTGGGCCGGCGCGCCGTGGGAGCCGCGCACGAGCGTGGCGTCGAGCGGAATGCCGCGAGTTTGCGGATCGAAGAACAGCTCCACCGGGTCGTAGCCTGGCTTGCGGTGAATGTCGACGGTGCGGGCATATGCCGGCGCGAGCGCGTCGTCGAGCCAGAAGTAGTAGGCCTGCCAGCTATTGGGCGTGGAGATGATCACTACGTCGCCTGCCCGCGGATGATCGAGGTCGTAGCGGGCACGCTCGCTGCCGACGAGCACCTCGGCCACCCCTTCGCGTCCGCGGAAGAGCTCAGCCACGCGGCGGGCCGTGGCGGCGTCGCCATCTTTCACGAAGACGTGTGAGAACTGGTGATCGACCAACGCCCAGGCGGCGCTGCCGGTCACATCGAGCTCCTCTCCTTGGCCCTCATTGCGCACCGACAGTAGCCCCGCCTCGCGGAGTACGCGGTTGGGGTAGAGCACGTGGTCGACCGGGAGGATCGTGTATTCACTGGCCACCAGCCACAACAGCTCCTTGCCGGCGTAGGCCTCGGCGAAGCCGGCGGCGAGCTTGCCGAACAGCTCGTCGAGCTCCACCACGGCGCGCTTCGCGCCATCGCTCTCGGGACCCGTCTTCTGCGCCGCGTAGTCGAGGTGCGGCAGGTAGATGTAGAAGAAGTTCGGACGATACTGCCGCGCAGCCCAGGCGGCCGAGTCGGCAATCCACTGGCTCGAGAGCACGTTGGCCAGCGGCCCCCAAAAGTGCTTGAGGGGGAAATGCCCTAGGGCGTCGCGGAGCACCCCGTAGAGTTCGGTCGGCTTGGTGTAGCACCACAGCGACTCGGTGCCGTCGGGGTTGTGGATCGGCGCCGGCGTGCAGATGTAGTCGGCCCCGCACCCCTTCGACAGCAGCGGGAACCACACGGCCGAAGTCAGGTCGGGCGACTTCTCGTGCAGCTTGTCCCAAATCTGCGGCCGCAGCACGACATCGTTCCAAGCGGTCCACATCTCGACTTCGCCGACGCGCGAGCCCTGGCCGCCGTGCGTCTTCTCGCCGTCGCGCCAGAAGAAGCCGTTGGCGATCACCCCATGTTCCGAGGGGGGGCAGCCCGTCGTCAGATTGACCTGCACTGGGCAAGTGACGGCCGGAAAGCTCGGCGCCAGGGGCGCTTGCTGGCCGCCGGCCATCAGCCGCTGCAAGTTCGGCATCGCCGCCAAGTCTTCTGCCCGCAGGCCAGGCAGGGAAATGAGCACAACGTGGTCGGGCATGATAGGGCTCCTCTCAGAGCAGGAGAGGGACGGGAGGGGTGCGCATTCGAACTCGGCTCACTCGGGCCGCCGGCCACTACCTTAAGCAATCAGCCGCGCGACCGACAGCAGAAAACCCCATTAGCCCCCCGTCAATGACGGGGGGGAAATCGCGGTGACATGCCGGCCGGTTCATCTCTTGAAAGGCGTAGTGTCTAGCCAAAATACCGCGTGGCCGCTGCGACGGTGTGTCCCCCCGGCGGCTCGCCGGGGGCTAATGGGAGCCCCAACCGCGCAGCGCTATCGGCGAGCTCGCGGATGCGCCCGCTCATACACCTCGCGCAAGCCGGCGGTCGACACGTGGGTGTAGATCTGCGTGGTGACCAGGCTCTTGTGCCCCAGCAGTTCCTGCACACAGCGGATGTCGGCCCCGCGATCGAGCAGATGCGTGGCGAAGCTGTGCCGGAGCGTGTGCGGCGTGGTGCGGCGGTCGAGGCCGGTCTGCTTCAGGTACTTCTCGAGCAGCCGGCCGACGCTGCGCGTAGTAAGCCGCGTGCCGCGCCGGTTGACGAACACCGGTGCTTCGGGGCCTTGTGGGCCTTTCGGGGCGAGCTCGCGGACATCAAGCCAGGCCTTGATCGCGTTGGCGGCGAACGATCCCACGGGCGCGATCCGCTCACGGCGGCCCTTGCCGCGAACGCGCGTGACGCCGGCGCGGCGATCGAGGTCGCCGTCGTTCAAGCCCACGAGCTCGCTGACACGGAGACCGGCGGAGTAGAGCGTTTCGAGAATGGCGCGATCGCGCAGCCCCGCGGAGTCGTTGCCGGGCGCGAGCAGCAGCTTGTCGAGGTCGTCGCTCGACAAGAAGTGCGGCAGCGAGCGCGGCTTCCTTGGGTTGCGCAGCGGCTTGGCCGGATTCGACTCGGCCCAGCCTTCGCGCTGCCCAAAGCGAAAGAAGCTGCGCAGGCTTGCCAGCCGGCGAGCGATCGTGGTCTTGGCGTAGCCGGCCTCGTGCAGGCGCGATAAGTAGCCGCGCAAGTCGAGCGTCGTGATCTCGCTGGCCGGCGGCAGTTCTTCCGCGCCGTCTCCGGCGAAGTACTCTTGCAGCGCGAGCAGGTCTTCGCCGTAGCTCTTGATCGTCAGGTCCGAGGCATTGCGCTCGACCCGCAGATACTGGAGGAAGCGGCCGACTTCGATCTGCATTCCGTGCCTCGCCTGGCTTTAGTCGCCGCGACGACTACAGTTCGCCTTCGGCGTCGGACGGCATCGGCAAGTTGAAGCGGCGCGACGGCGCGGCCGGCGTGGTCGCCTCGCGGCTCTCGCGGCGAATCCGCTGGCTCAGCACCGCGGCGTCGTACCAGGAGAAGCTCAGCTCCGGGTTCGAGGCATAGCGGCCCAACACCCGCAACGTTTCGGCGCGATGGGCATCGTCGAACAGAAAGACGTAGCGCTCTTCGCCTTTGACCAGCGCCAGCACGTTGATGTCTTGAGTCACGAGCCAAAGCCTTTCTGAGTCTGACGCTGCCACCTCCCCGCACTGCGTTCCCTCGCAGTCGTCCGCGGAAGCGGCCAGTCGTACGGTCGGAAGGGGCGGCGGGAGCGGTCGGAATTCGCAGGCCATTCCCAATCGCTCCGCGCGAGCACCTTGGGTCTTATCGGCCGTGAGGCCAGCGGAATACAACTCGCGTTTTATCCGCGCCGCCGCGGGCACTGAGCATCTCGTAGATATGCATCTGACAGCACATCCGGATGAAGTCGGGCATTCGTTGCAAATAGCCTTCGGGACCGCCAGGACGCGGGTCGTCGCGGAACACATAGTCGGTGCGAAGCGCCCGGTCGAACTCCCCGTCGTTCGAGTTGTAGGTGCGGGTATGCCGCATCACCGGCTCGTTCGAAGGCAAACATTCCGGCTTCACCGGCGAGGGTTTCTGCCCCCACAGGCCGCTGGCATCGGGCCAATCCGGCGGCAGTTGCACCTGCTCGGGGCCGTGCGGCGTTTGGATGATGGCAATATCTTCCGACTCGCTAGCGGCGGTTTGGGCCTTTGCTTCGGCCACATGCGCCGCCGTGCGAACTTGGTTCTTCCGCTTGCGGGCGGCCTTGCCGTTGCCTTTGCCGCCGCTGTCGTCGCCGTCTTCCGGCGCGGGCTGCTGATCGGGGGGCGGAGGCGGCTCGATGACGGGCGCCACGTAGTCGGGCGTCTGTGTTTTGAGCTGGGCCTGAGCCAGCGCGAACTCGGCCTCGAGCAGCAAGCTGTCGGGAATTTCTTCCTCGTGCGTGGTGCCCCAGGGGAGTGCGTAGCCGGCCGGAATGGGCTGGAAGCAGGGGTTCCGCGCGTACCACTCGACCTGCATCGCGCACCGCGGCGGGAACCAGGGAGTGAAGTCGGTCACCGCGCCAATCACCACCGCGTCGACCCCCAGAATCTCCGCCAGCTTGCGGGCGTCTTCGGGCGACGAGAGGTCGATCTTGTATTGCTTCATGGTCTGTTCAACCACGCCCACCGGCACCACTTCGTAGCCGGGAATCCGCTGCAGCTCGTTGAAGTAGGCCAGGGCGAACTCGCGACCGTCGACCGTCGGCTCGGTGCTGAGGTTGAAGAACGGCGCGATCGCCACCTTGTGAAGCTGGGGAAACGGGTTATGAACGCGGGGCTGATGCGCGAGCTCTGGCAAATGACAGCCCGCCAGGAGCGTCGTCACCGCCAAGGTCCAGAGCAGGATTGCCCGCGACATGCTTGCTCTGCGAACCATGAAGGGAGAGGTACTAGCCGCCGGCCGATGCACCAGCGGCTAGGCAAATTGCCTGATCGGCACGCCTGGTACTATCGGCAAATTCTGCGCATCCTCTCCAGGGAAACGGATGCCCCCCGCCGCTTTCCGCAGGGGGCGGAGATAGTTGGTGACCGCAGATAGCAGCGGCTGCGGGCTGAACGCGCGCCGCGACGATCACCCCGTTGCTAGCATTGCCGACGAGATCGCCCGTCCACGAACTCGGCCGCTGTCAGGCGCCTTAGAACCGGGCAACCCGGTAGGGAGTCGGGTCGATCTTCGGCGGAGCGCCGGTGATGAGGGCCGTGGCGAGCTGACCCGTGGCCGGCGCCATCGAAAGTCCCAGCATGTTGTGCCCCGCGGCCAACAGTACGTTCGAGAACCGTGGGCTCCAGTCGATCACTGGCAGGCCGTCGTAGGTCATCGGCCGCCAGCCGTACCAGGCTTCTTGCACCGGCTCGGCCGTCGGCTCCGCGAGAAAGCGTGCCGCACCGGAGGTGAGCAGAGCCAGCCGTTCGGGGCGGAGCGACGCGTCGTAGCCGGCGAACTCCATGGTCGAGCCCAGCCGATAGCCGTCGGCGAACGGTGTCACCGCCACGCGGTCTTCCATCAAGATCAGCGGAACGCGGGGGCAGCGCCCCGGCCGCGGCATGGTGAGCGAATAGCCTTTGCCGGGCTCGATGGGGAGCCGCACCCCCAGCTCCTGGGCCACCGCCGGCATCCAGGCGCCGAGCGCCACCACGCAGGCGTCGGCCGGCAACTCTCCCTGGTCGGTCTGCACGCCGGCGGCTCGACCACCACTCGAGCGAAAGCCGCGGAACTCACAGCCTTCGATCACCTGTCCGCCGCGGCGCTCGAACGCTGCCCGCCAGGCCGACATCAACCGGTCGGGGCGAAGGTGGGCATCGTGCTCGTAAAAGTAGCCGCCGGCCAGGTCGGACCGCAGAGCCGGCTCAAAGTGGGTGAGCTCCGCCGCGGTGAGCTTGCGCGCCGGGAGTCCAAAGCGTTCGTCCAAGAGCCGGTCGGTGTGCGAATACCCAGCAAAACCCTCCGCCGTGCGAAAGGCGAACAGCAGGCCATCGGTTCGCCACTGGCAATCGAACGCTTCGGCGGCGATCAGCTCCTGATAGAGCATGAACGAGGAGTCGAGCAGTGCTTGGCAGCCGCGCGCGGCCTCGAGCATGTCGCGCTCGTTGGCGCGGCGGGCAAAGTTCGCCAGCCAACTCCACAGCCGGAAATCGAGCCGCGGCCGAATCGAGAGCGGCGAGTTCGGCTCGAACAGCGCCTTGATCCCCTGCCGCACAGCCCCCGGCTCGGCCAGCGGCAGCACATGGCTCGGGCAAACGAAGCCGCAGTTGCCATGAGAGCATGCGCCGCCGATACGGCCCCGATCGATGAGCGTCACCCGCCGGCCGGCCTGCTGCAGATAGTAGGCGCAGGCCAGGCCAATCACGCCGCCGCCGACGACCACCACGCGCTCGTTGCTGCTCTTCATGCGAACGGTTTTATTTCACCACGGAGACACGGAGGCACGGAGACGAGCAGGGAGGGAAGGCGGGATGTTAGGCCAGTCGCCAGCGGGCGAGGCGGAGGACGGCCTTGGGTTGGCCGGCGAGTTGTTCGTACCACACGGTGAGGAGCGCGCCGTCGCCTAGCTCGACCGTAGAGGGGTAGCCCAGGTCGCCGCCTGCGCCGTCTCCCGACACGACGACCGGAGTCGACCAGGTGCGGCCATGATCGCCGCTGACGGCCACTTGATTGCCGAGCGGGGCGCGGCGGTGCCCTACGGACATCAGCAGCCGGTCGTCCCGCAGTCGGAGCAGATGCGCAGGGTATCCCCAAACGCCGGACGAGCGCGGCACGCTCCAGGTGCGACCACCATCGGCCGACTCGGTCAGCAACGTTTCGTCGCGGCTGGCCGCGTTGTGATTGCGGATCGCGGCCACGATCCCCCCGTCGGCCGTTTCCACCGCGTGCAGCTCGTGATACTCGTCGACCGAGTCGCCGGGGCGGGTGGGAATCTCCGACAGCCAGCGCCAGGTGCGGCCATCATCGGTCGATTCGCTCGCGCCGATCTTCTCCGGCGTCGCGCTCCACAGCGTCTTGCCGACGTACAGCAGCCGGCCGTCGGCAAGCTGCATGGGCCCGTGCGGACTATTGACCAGCGAATTCACCGGCGGTGACCAAGTTTTGCCGCCATCGGTGGAACGCAGCGTCCAGCAGCCGAGTCCGGCCTTGCGCTCTGCGGCGCTCAGTCGATCGCGGGCAGCCTCCCAACGCGTGCGCCGCTCGGCAGGCCAGTCGGTCGAGTCCTTCAGCAGCGGCTCGTAAGCCAGCGAGGTGAAGGTCGACACGATCAGCGTGCCTTCCGCCGTTTCCAAGATGCCGGCGTCGCGGTCGTCGAGCGGGCCGTCGAAGATCACCTGCGGCCAGGTCCAGGTGCGGCCGTCATCGTGCGAGCGCATCAGCTCGACGCGGCCAAACGGGCAGACGTGATCTTCGCGCCCGCCGGAATAGACCAGCAGCAGCTCGCCGGACTTGCGGCGCAGCAGCGTCGGCCAGCCGTGATAAGCATCGTCGAGGCTGATCGTGCGGATCGACTCGACGTTGGCTGATTCACTCGCGCGAGCGACGCTGCTCAACCAACCGGCAACGGGCAGTGCGGCAACGCCTTCGATAAATCTGCGACGGTTGAACTTTCCAGACGACATTGTTGATTACTCAATCGAAGCGAGGAAGGCGTGTTAACCGGCGGCGTGCCGTACGAACCACTGGTAGGTGTCGCGCAGCCCCGCGGCGAGTTCGGTTTGCGGCCGCCAGCCCAAGTCTGCCAGGCGACCGATGTCGAGCAGCTTGCGCGGCGGACCATCGGGCCGCGAAGTATCAAAGGCAAAGCGGCCTTCGTAGCCGACCGCTTGCCCAACGAACTCGGCCAGCTCGCGAATGCTCACGTCGCTGCCGACGCCCAGGTTGATGTGCTCGCCCGACGAATAGTGCTCGGCCAGGAAGACCAGTCCGTCGGCGCAGTCGTCGACATAGAGAAACTCGCGCCGCGGCGTGCCCGTGCCCCACAGCGGCACCTCGGCGTCGCCTCGCTGTTTGGCTTCATGCAGCTTGCGGATCATGCCTGGCACGACGTGGCTGGTTTCCAGATCGAAGTGGTCGCCGGGGCCATAGAGATTCGTCGGCAGCACGGTGATGATGTCGAGCCCATGCTGCTTGCGAAACGCTTGCCCGAGCTTGAGCCCGGCGATTTTGGCGATTGCATACCACTGGTTGGTCGGCTCGAGCGGGCCGGTCAGCAGCTCGCCTTCGCTCATCGGCTGCGTGGCTAGCCGCGGGTAGATGCACGAGGAACCGAGAGCGATTACCTTCGCCACGCCGGCGCGGCGGGCTGCTTCGAACACGTTGGCCTGAATGGCCAGGTTGTCGTAGAGAAAATCTCCCGGAGACCGCTGATTGGCCGCGATCCCGCCGACCTTGGCCGCCGCCAGAAAGATCACGTCGGGCCGCGCCTTGGCGACCCAAGCTTCCGTCGGCTCTTGCCGGCGAAGGTCGACCTCGGCGCGGTCGACCGTGAGCAACTCGCATCCTTCGCGCTCGAGGCGACGCAGCAGCGCCTGACCTACGAGGCCGCGGTGTCCGGCAACCCACACCCGGCGGCCGCGGAGAGAGAACGTCGGTTCAGCGGTCGTGGCAGGCATGCAGGCGGGCGAACTCTGGCGGCAGGAGGGGCGACAACAGCCGACATTATGCCGGCGTGTACCGCACCCCGGTAGCCCGGGCTGGCTGGACGCGGCTCAGGCGGTGGGCCAGATCTGCCACCAGCGGCGTTGCGGCTTCGGCGCCGGCTTGGCGGAGAAGCTTGCCAGCTTGTGGCCGTGCGCGTCGATCGCGCCGCCCACCTTGGCGCCCAATAGATCGGCGCGGGTCAGCGTGGCGCCCTTCATGTTCGCGCCGGTGAGGTTCGCGCCGCGGAGATTGGCGTCGGTCAGATCGGCGCCGCGCATGTCGGCGCGGGCGAGCACGGCGTCGCCCAGGTTGGCGCGCAGGCCGGTCATCGATAGATCGGAGTCGGTGAAGTTCGCGCCAGTGAGCTTGCCCCCCGTGAGCTCGGCATAGCGGAGGATCGAGCAAGTCAGGTCTGCCCGCACCAGGCTGATGTTGATGAGCTTGGCGTCGGTCAGATTCGCCTTGTGCAGGTTTGCGCCGTCGGCGACTGCGCCGTTCAAGCAGCAGGCGTTCAACTGCGCACCGACCAGCACCGCGCCGGTCAGGTCTGCAAGACGCAGATCGCTGTTCGAAAAGTCGACGCCGGAAAGGTCTTCGCCCGCCAAGCTTGCGCCACGGAGGCGCGCGCCGGCGAGCCGCTGGCCAGCGAGCGAATCGACGTCGAGCGCCAGCAGCACCTCGCCCGTCTCGCGATGCTTAATCTCAATCATGGCCGTACCTCTAACCCTGGGCCGGCCGACACTGCGGACCGCCGCCAAGGGAGACCTCGAACAACAGAGGCCAGCGGGCACTTTCCTCGAGGAGGCGCGAACGTCTCGCAAGCAACGAGACAACGCCGCCCCCGCTAGCCTGGTGGCTTTCGCGGGCGCTATCCTTCGACGCCGCCCTCTTCTCTGCCGGGCAAGTGCGTCGTTCCGAGCGGCTGGGCCTTAAGACCCTGTGCCTCAGAACCGCTGTGGTCTAAGGTCACTGTGGTGGAGGGCCGTTGTGGCTCGGGGGATTTCCTGATTGAATGAAGCAGCCGGCGCAGGGCGCCAACGGCCAACACTCAGTATAGCGAGGCGTTTGGGCCTCTGCCTGCGCCGCCTTCGCAAAATTCTCCCGGCCAGCCGCACGCGTTGATCGGTAGTTCGGCCAGCCGGGGCGATTCTTGGGGAACGGAAGCCAATGACGACGCCGCCGGGCCGCTTTCAAGTGTCGCTGGGCGTGTTTCGCGGCCCGCTCGACCTGCTGCTGTTCCTCGTCCGCAAACACGAAGTCGACGTGCTCGACATTCCGATCGCGGCCGTGACGGAGCAGTACCTGGCGTATCTCGAAGTGCTCGAGCAGCTCGACGTGAACGCCGTGGGCGACTTTTTGGAAATGGCCAGCACGCTGGTCGAGATCAAGTCGCGGATGGTGCTCCCGCACGAGAGCGACCCCGAGGCGCCGGTCGAGGATCCACGACAGGATCTTGTGAAGCGGCTGCTCGAGTACAAGAAGTACCGCGACGCAGCGAGCCAACTCGAGGAACAGGGACGCGCCTGGCAAGAGCGCCTGCCCAGGCTAGCCAGCGACGCCCCTCCGGCGGTTCCGCGCGATCCGGCGAACGAGCCGATTCACGAGGTCGAGCTATGGGACTTGGTGAGCGCCTTCGGCCGACTGATGCGCGAGCACCGTGCGCAGGCGCCCTCGAACATCGTCTACGACGAGACGCCGATCCACGTCTACATGGAGCGCATCCAGGATCGCCTCAAACGCCAAGAGCAAGTCGGCTTCACCGAGCTATTCGACGACAGCCAACCCAAATCAGCGCTCGTGGGCATCTTCCTGGCGGTGCTCGAACTCGTGCGCCACCACTACGTGCGCGCGGAGCAGGCAGAGCTGTTCGGCGAGATCTGGCTCCTGCCAGGCGAGCAGGCCGCGGCCGCGGTCGATCCGACCGCGGTGAGCGACTATGAGCATCGGCCAGCACCGCCGAAGCCGAAGCGGAAGTCGCGCTGAGCGACCTGCCCCTGGCACCGATAGAAGACCAATGGCCCGCTCGCGCGGGCCATTGGAGGCTGGACAGGACTTGTGTCAGAACGTCTGTGCCACCCGGCGCGGGCTATCCGCTCCACCAGGACGTGTAAACGCGTCCGTCGTTGCCACAGATGAACAGGTCGAGGTTGTTGCCCGTTCGCGCGACCGCGCCGATCGGCGCGCCGGCGGGGAAGAATCCACCGATCGATCGCCAGTTGTTGTTGACGCCTGACCAATCCGCTCCGGCAAACCACCAGGACGTGTAAACGCGTCCGTCATTGCCGCAGATGAACAGGTCCAGGTTGTTGCCCGTGCGGGCGACGGCGCCGATGGGCGCGCCGGCGGGGAAGAATCCGCCGATCGACCGCCAGTTGTTGTTGACGCCTGACCAGTCTACCCCGGCGTACCACCAAGAAGTGTAGACGCGTCCATCGTTGCCACAGATGAACAGATCGAGGTTGTTGCCGGTGCGGGCGACCGTGCCGATCGGCGCGCCGGGGGGAAAGAATCCACCGATCGACCGCCAGTTGTTGTTGACGCCCGACCAGTCTGCGCCGGCGTACCACCAGGAGGTGTAGACTCGTCCGTCGTTGCCGCAGATGAACAGATCGAGGTTGTTGCCGGTGCGGGCCACGGCGCCGATCGGCGCTCCGGCGGGGAAGAATCCACCGATCGACCGCCAGTTGTTGTTGACGCCCGACCAGTCTGCGCCGGCGTACCACCAAGAGGTGTAAACTCGTCCGTCGTTGCCACAGATGAACAGATCGAGGTTGTTGCCCGTGCGGGCCACGGCGCCGATCGGCGCGCCCCTGGGGAAGAATCCGCCGATCGA
>JAESFN010000547.1_pt1 | contig 31557 bp, 33 predicted proteins | sample 9269411 | NCBI WGS metagenome assembly JAESFN01 (sample SAMN14505399, study PRJNA617100) | algae metagenome | isolation source: Iphinoe sp. HA4291-MV1 and co-occurring heterotrophs from trail next to... | place: USA: Maunawili Falls, Hawaii | collected 2009-07-25
CGTCGAGTCCGCACCCGCCGACGTCGAGTCCGCACCCGCCGACGTCGAGTCCGCACCCGCCGACGTCGAGTCCGCACCCGCCGACGTCGAGTCCGCACCCGCCGACGTCGAGTCCGCACCCGCCGACGTCGAGTCCGCACCCGCCGAGGTCGAGTCCGCACCGGCAGGGGCGGGGTCCGCCGCGGGCTCGGCGGCCGCGGCGGAACCGACCACGGCCGGAGCCTCGGCGGCGGCCCCGGCCGAGTTCCCCGGCGCCCCGTACCAGGTGGACGGGGCCGCGAGCCAGCCGAGTCAGGAGTCCCGGGCGAGCGAGCCGACCCCGCGTGCCGGGTCGCCGGCCACTCAGCAGGACGGCGCCACCGTCGATACCCAGACCACCCCGCGTTCGGCCGCCACGCCGGATTCGGCCACCGAGTCCGGTTCGGCCACCGAGTCCGGTTCGGCGACCACGCCGCGTTCCGGCACCGCGCCCTCCGCGTCCGACGATCAGGGCTCCGGGACCGGGTCGAGCCCCGGGAGCACACCGGAGCCGGCCACCACCAAGGTCACACCCCGGGCCGGCGCGGCTCCGCCCGAGGGCTCGATCGTGATGATCAAGCAGCCCGACGGGAACTACACCGCCTGGCGGGTCCGGCGCTCGGCCGGCGGCACCGTCACGTACTCGCCGATGCAGCGGTAGACCCCGGGGCTGATCGCCCTCCGGTCGCCTCTCCGGGTATGCACACCATATGCGCATACCCGGACGGCCACGCCCGACCCGGCGCCGAGCCGCCCGGAAGCGCGCTACGTCGCTTCCCTCGGGACGAGCAGGGCGGTGGCGATCGCCGCGATGCCCTCGCCGCGCCCGGTGAGACCGAGGCCGTCGGTGGTGGTGCCGGACACCGACACCGGGCCGCCGGCCGCCGCGCTGAGCACCTCCTGCGCCTCGGCCCGGCGGGTACCGATCCGCGGCGCGTTGCCGATCACCTGGACGGCGGCGTTGCCGAGCGTCCAGCCCTCGGCGGCCACCAGCTCGCGGGCGTGCGCGAGCAGCTCGACGCCCCGCGCGCCGGCCCAGCGCGGGTCGGAGGTGCCGAACACCGCGCCGAGGTCACCGAGCCCGGCGGCGGACAGCAGCGCGTCGCACAGCGCGTGCGCCGCGACGTCACCGTCGGAGTGCCCGGAGCAGCCGTCCACGCCGTCCCAGCGCAGCCCGGCGATCCAGCACTCCCGCCCCGGCGTGACCGGGTGCACGTCGGTGCCGATCCCGACCCTCACCAGCCGATCCCGACGCTCACGAGCCGGCCACCAGCCGTTCGGCCAGCCGCAGGTCCCAGGCGGTGGTGATCTTGAAGGCCAGCGGGTCTCCGGGCACGGTGAGCACCTTCTCACCCAGCCGCTCGACCAGCCCGGCGTCGTCGGTGGCGGGCGTGTCGCAGCCGGCCCCCGAAGACACGGCGTAGGCCCGGCGCAGCAGGTCGGCGGCGAACGCCTGCGGGGTCTGCACCGCCCGCAGCGCCGCCCGGTCCAGCGTCTCGACCACCGCGCCTCCGGCATCGACCCGCTTGACCGTGTCGGCCAGCGGCAGCACCGGGATCACGGCGGGCGCGCCGGCGGCGACGGCGTCCACCAGCGCGGCGGTCAGCTCCGGCGGGGTGAGGGCGCGCGCGGCGTCGTGCACCAGCACGGTGTGCGCGTCCGGATGCGCGGCCAGCCCGTGGTCCAACGCGATGCGCACGGACGCCGTCCGGTCCGCGCCGCCGGCCAGTACGTCCGGCGGCGGGTCGTCCCCGGTGAACAGCCCGCGCACCGCGTCGACGTGCGCCGGATGGGCGGTCACCACGACGGCATCCACCGCGCCGGAGGCCAGCAGCCCCCGGACCGCGCGCACCACCAGCGGCACGCCGCCCAGCCGGACCAGCGCCTTGGGCACGCCGGCCCCGAGGCGCACGCCGTCCCCCGCCGCGGGGACGAGCGCGAGCACGGTCACCGCGGCGGGCGAGGCGGGTCGATCAGGATGCGGTGGCGAGAACCTCGTCGAGCAGCAGCTCGGCCTTCTCCTCGTCCGTACCCTCGGCCAGCGCCAGCTCGCTGACCAGGATCTGCCGGGCCTTGGCCAGCATCCGCTTCTCGCCCGCGGACAGCCCCCGGTCCTTCTCCCGGCGCCACAGGTCGCGGACGACCTCGGCCACCTTGTTCACGTCCCCCGAGGCCAGCTTCTCGAGGTTCGCCTTGTAGCGCCGAGACCAGTTGGTCGGCTCCTCGGTGTGCGGTGCCCGAAGGACATCGAACACGCGATCCAGGCCTTCCTGACCAACTACGTCCCGGACACCGACAAACTCGGCATTGTCTGCGGGCACACGTACGGTGAGGTCTCCCTGGGCCACCTTCAGGACGAGATACTTCTTCTCCTCGCCCTTGATGGTCCGGGTTTCGATCGCCTCGATTAGAGCGGCACCGTGGTGCGGGTAGACAACGGTCTCTCCGACCTTGAAAACCATATGTCCTCTGCCCCTTTCGCTGACTCCAGGTTAACACGGCTGCACATGGCGTCGCTCACCGGTATGCCTCGTCGTCGCAGGTCAGGGGGTTGACAACAGCGACTGTTCGTGCTGGCAAGGTCAACTTCGGGTCGGCGCCGCGGCACGTGACGCGCCTCGCCCGACCACCGTGCGGCCGTTGTCGGCCGCTGCGGCTAGGCTCTGGCTGGGCTTAGCCCAGGTCAGTCGGTACGCACCTGACCCGCCGATCCGCACACCCGGGTCGCGCGGCCGGGAAGCACCGCCCGTACGCCCCCGCGAGCACCCGCCCGAAAGGACACCGTCGATCATGCCGTCAGCCGTGCAGCGCCCGGCCCGCAGAACGTACGGGGCCGTCGCCGCCGCCGTGCTCGTCGCGGTGGCCCTCACCGGCTGCGGAGCCGGCGCCGTGACCCAGACCTCGACCCAGGCCTCCGCCGTCAACGGGTCCACCGGCCAGGTCGGCAACCTGGTGCTCCGGGACGCCACCATCGCCGCCGCCACCACCCTGGCCGGCGCCGCGTACCAGCCCGGCGGCAGCGCCCCGCTGAACCTCACCCTGGTCAACACCGGCTCGACGCCCGACAAGCTGCTCTCGGCGTCCAGCCCGGTCGCCGGCACCGTGCAGATCACCGGCGACGCCACCATCCCGGCCGGCACCGCGGTGACGGTCGGCAACACCGGCGCCAGCGGCCCCGGGCTCGCCGGCCGCACCATCGCGATCAAGCTGAACGGCCTGGTCGGGCCGATCCGGGCCGGGCTGACCTACCCGGTCACCTTCCGCTTCGAGAAGGCCGGCGAGCTCACCGCGAAGCTGCCCGTCGGTTACCCCACCGGCGAGCTGGCCGAGCGCACCGGCGGCGAGTAGCCATCCCGCGCCCCAGCACGGTCCACCGCTGCGCCGACTGCGGCCACGAGGTGGCCAAGTGGCTGGGCCGCTGCCCGGAGTGCCAGGCCTGGGGCACCCTCGAGCTGGTCAGCAAGGCGCCGGCCGCCACGCACCCGTCCCGGCGGGTCGCGGCCGGCGCCCCGGCCACCCCGGCCCGGCGGATCGCCGAGGTCGCGCTGGACACCGCCCTGGCCCGCCCGACCGGGGTGGCCGAGCTGGACCGGGTGCTCGGCGGTGGCCTGGTGCCCGGCGTGGTGGTGCTGCTGGCCGGTGAGCCCGGCGCCGGCAAGTCCACGCTGCTGCTGGAGGTAGCAGCACAAGTCGCGCAGACGGGCGGCCCGGTGCTGTACGCCACCGGCGAGGAGTCGGCCGGGCAGGTGCGGCTGCGGGCCGAGCGGACCGGCGCGGTGCACGACGAGCTGTACCTGGCCGCCGAGTCCGACCTCGGGGCGATCATCAGCCACCTGGACACGATCAAGCCCGCGCTGCTGGTCGTCGACTCGGTGCAGACGGTGTCCACGGTCGGTGTGGAGGGCTCGCCGGGCGGGGTCACCCAGGTCCGCGCGGTGACCGTCGCGCTGACCGCCCTGGCCAAGGAACGCGGGCTGCCGGTGGTGCTGGTCGGGCACGTCACCAAGGACGGCTCGGTGGCCGGGCCGAGGGTGCTGGAGCACCTGGTGGACGTGGTGCTGCAGTTCGAGGGCGACCGGCACTCCACGCTGCGGATGGTGCGCGGCATCAAGAACCGGTTCGGGCCGGCCGACGAGGTGGGCTGCTTCGAGCTGCGTGACGACGGCATCGTCGGGGTGAGCGACCCGTCCGGGCTGTTCATCGGGGCCAACCGGGAGACGGTCGCCGGGACGGCGGTCACCGTGGCCATGGAGGGCAAGCGGCCGCTGCTGGCCGAGGTGCAGGCCCTGGTGGCCGGCACCGGCATCCCGTCACCGCGGCGTGCGGTCAGCGGCCTGGACTCCGCGCGGGTGTCCATGGTGCTGGCCGTGCTGTCCCGGCGGGCGCACCTGACGCTGCACGACGCCGAGGTCTACACCGCCACGGTCGGCGGGATGCGGATGACCGAGCCGGCCGCCGACCTGGCGATCGCGCTGGCGGTGGCCTCGGCCAAGGCGGACAAGCCGTTGCCCGCCGGGCTGGTGGTGGTCGGCGAGCTGGGGCTGACCGGGGAGATCCGCCGGGTGACCGGGCTGGACCGGCGGGTCACCGAGGCCGCCCGGCTGGGCATGCGGACGGCGCTGGTCCCGGCCGGTTCGGGCGTCCGGGCCGGACGGGACGGCTCGATCCGGGTGGTCGAGGTGGCCCACCTCGGCGAGGCGCTGGACCTGCTGCCCCGCTAGCGCGCTCGCGAACGGGCGCCCGGTGCACACGACGTGTGATGCACACCGGACGCCCGTTCTGGGAGCCCTCCGCCGGTGCCGGTGAGTCAGGCCGGCACCTGGGAAGTTCTGGGTTACTTCACCATGGTGAAGCGGGCCGGCTTGCTGCTCAGCGAGCCGAGCTTGGCGGTGAGCGTGTAGTCGCCCGGACCGATCGAGGTCCGCTCGCCCGAGCAGCCCGGCGACGAGGTCCGCCCGGCCCAGTCCACCGGGAACACCTGCGGCTTGCCCGGCTGCAGGGTGCGCACCTCGGCGCGCTTGGCCGGGAAGCAGTCGTTGCTCGACCACAGCCGCGCCTTGTTCGGCCCGCCGGTCACGATCATCTCCTGCAGGCCCGGGTCCAGGTTGCGACTGCATGGGGTGGAGCCGACGTTGGTCACCATCAGCTCGAAGCGCGGCTTCTGCCCGACCTTGTAGGACTCCGCGCCGGTCTGGGCCTGCACGCTGATCGACTTGTCCGAGCAGGCGGTGACGGCGGTCGGCTTGGTCGGCGCGGCCGGCTTGGCGCTCTTGGCCGCGGCCGTGGGCGCACCCGGCTGGCCGGAGTCGGCCGGCTGCTGGGCGGACCGCTGCCCGGTGGTGCCCGGCGCGGCGGTGCCCGGCGCGGCGGTGCCCGGCGCGGTGGTGCCCGGCGCGGTGGTGCCCGGCGCGGACCGGTGTCCGGTGGTGCCCGGCACGGCCTGGGCGCCCGCGCCGTTCCGGCTCGCCGCGTTCGGGCTCATCACGTTCGGGCTGGTCGCGTTCGGGCTCACGCCGTTCGGGCCGGCCGCGTTCGGGCTGACGCCGTTCGGGATGGCGCCCCGCGCTCCGTTCGCGGGCAGGCCGGCCGGGACGCCGCTGGTCGGCAGGGCGCCGGGCTGGGTCGCGCCGGCGGCCGGCAGCCCGGCGGCGGGCAGCGCACCCGGCTGGGTCGCGGACAATCCGGCAGCGGGCACCCCGGCGGCCGGCAGTCCGGCGGCGGGCAACCCGGCGGCCGGCAGGGTCCCCGGCACGGTCCCGGGCTGGGTCGCGGGCAACCCGGCGGCGGGCAACCCCGCGGCCGGCAGCGTGGCGGGCAGTCCGGCGGCGGGCAGCGCGCCGGTCGCACCCGGCTGCCCCGGAAGCTGAACCTGGGCCGGCACCGTCGCGCCCGGCTGGCCGGTCACCCCGGCCGGTTGCGCGCTCCCGGCGACCGGCTCACCGGCCGGCGGCACCGGCTGGGTGTCGGCGGGCGCCTGCAGGGACACCCCGGCGGTGCTCAGCGATTCGCCCGCCTGCTGGTCGGACGCCGAATCGCCCGGCCCGGACATCGCCCAGACCAGGAGCAGGACCACGGCCACCACGCTGGCGATCGCCACGCCGCGCCGGCGCCAGTACAAGGCGGAGTCAGACTCGAACATGGACAGAACGGTAAAGCTCTGCTTGAGGTCGACCCTGTAATGACCACGGCGAGTCATGGATTTTCTGATCAATCACCCGTAAGTGACATCGCTGTAGTTCGTACGCCGCACCACTAGCCACACAGGGTCGTACTCCGCGTCGCTTTGCTTTGCATACACCGACGCAACACGACGCCGGCCGGGCTGTCGCGGTCGTCCCAGGTCGGCGACCGTTGCGTATTTGTATGCAGAGCAAAGCCCTCCGACGCGAGCCTCCTGGGCGGGCCGACCGGCGGACCCGGCACACTGACCGGATGCCCGCCGCGCTCGCCGACGTCCTCGTCCCCTGGTTCGACGAGAACGCCCGCGACCTGCCGTGGCGGCGGCCCGGCACAACGCCGTGGGGGGTGCTGGTCAGCGAGTTCATGCTGCAGCAGACGCCGGTGAACCGAGTCGCCCCGATCTGGCTGGACTGGATGGACCGCTGGCCGGCGCCGTCCGCCCTGGCCGCCGCGACGCAGGGCGACGTGGTCCGGGCCTGGGGCAAGCTCGGGTACCCGCGCCGGGCGATGCGGCTGCACGCGGCGGCCACCGAGATCGCCCGCGTCCACCACGACCGGGTGCCGGACGACCTGGACGTGCTGCTCGCCCTGCCCGGCGTCGGCGCCTACACCGCCCGGGCGGTCCTGGCCTTCGGCCACCAGCGGCGGGCTCCGGTGGTGGACACCAACGTCCGGCGGGTGATCGCCCGCGCGGTGCACGGCGCCGGGGACGCCGGCCCGGCCCGCACCACCGCCGACCTGGCCGACGCCGAGGCGCTGCTGCCCGACGCCGACCCGACCGCCGCCACGTTCTCCGCCGCGCTGATGGAGCTGGGCGCCTGCCTGTGCACCGCCCGCAATCCGCACTGCACGTCGTGTCCGATCACCCCGCACTGCGCCTGGCAGGCCGCCGGCCGGCCGCCGTACACCGGGCCGGCCAAGCCGGTGCAGCGGTTCGCCGGCACCGACCGGCAGGTCCGCGGCCGGCTGCTGGACGTGCTCCGCGACGCCCCGGGCCCGGTGACCCGACCGAGCCTGGACGCCGCCTGGGCCGATGCCGGGCAGCGCGACCGCTGCCTGGGGTCGCTGCTGGAGGACGGCCTGGTCGAGCAGCTGGACGACGGCCGCTTCGGCCTCCCCGGGGAAGGCTGAACACATGCCCGAGGCGATCGACTTCGTGCTGGCCCCCGAGCCCGCCGAGGTGGTGCGACGGTTCCGGGCCCGGCTGGCCACGGTCAGCTGGCCGGTGTCGGACAGCGACCCGGGGGTGCGGCTGGCCATGGCCAACGCCATCCCCAAGCCGGTGCGGGAGAAGCTGGCCGCCGAGCTGCGGCTGCTGGTGCTGCCCGAGCTGTGGCTGGCCACCCTGGGCAGCGCGCTCACCGGCGAGCCGCAGCTGGTGCTGAGCGCGGTGCCGGACGCCGAGCTGGTCGCGGTGCACACCGCGGTGCACGACGTGCTGGCCGGTCAGGTCAAGGGCGCGGTCGCCCGCTACCTGCCCGGCCAGTGGGTGCCGCACTGCCCGCTGACCACCGAGCTCACCCACGGGCAGGTGGGCCGGGCGCTGTCCAACCTGGGCCAGATCCGGCCGTTGCGGGCGCAGGTGCGGGCCGTCGGCATCACCGACACCCGCACCGGCCACTTCACCGTTCTGCGCTAGCGCACCCGTGAGTGATTAGTAGCGCTATAGCGCTACTAATCACTCACGGGTCAGGAACTCGGTCACCAGGCGGCGGAACTCGTCGGGGGCGTCGTCGTGCAGCAGGTGCCCGGTGCCGGGCACCAGGACGTGCCGGGCCCCGGGGATCGCGGAGGCCATCAGCGGCATCTGCTCGCCGGCGATCGGCGACTCCTCGGCCTGCAGCAACAGGGTCGGGCAGCGGACCGCCCGCACCCCGGGCCAGAAGTCACGCAGGCCCCACTCGGCGGCGATCCGCCCGGCTTCGGCCGGGTCGCACAGCAGCCGGTAGCCGTCCGGACCCTCGCGCACGCACTCGGCCAGGTAGTCGCCCACGCTGGGTCGCGGGTAGCCGAAGGCGTCCCGGACGGCGGCCACCGAGGGGAAGGCAGGGGGCATCGCGGCGAACCAGCCGGTCCAGTCGTCCGGGGTGCGACCGAGGTGGTCCGGGGCCATGTCCTCGACGACCAGCGCGGTCACCAGGTCGGGGCGCAGCGCGGCCAGCTCCCAGCCGTGCAGCCCGCCCATCGACTGCCCGATCACCGTGACCGGCGCCAGCTCCAGGGTCTCGATCACGGTGACCAGGTCGGCGACGAACCGCTCGGTGCGCCACGGCCCGCCGGCCGGCGAGTCCCCGTGGCCGCGGGCGTCCACCCCGACCACCCGACCGAAGTCGGCCAGCCAGCGGCTGTGCGACCACCACGTGCTGGCCCGGCCCATCAGCCCGTGCAGCAGCAGGATGGTGCCGCCGGTGCCACCGAACCCGGTGACCGCGATCTCCGTCCCGTCCGACGCGGTGACCCGGGTGCGCATTCGGCTAGCCTAGGCGCATGGCCGTGGTGAAGATCAACGCTATCGAGATCCCCGAGGGCGCCGGACCGGAGCTGGAGAAGCGCTTCGGCAACCGCCTGCACGCGGTGGACGGGCAGCCCGGGTTCATCTCCTTCGAGCTGCTTCGGCCGGTGGCCGGGGAGACCCGCTACTTCGTACTGACCCACTGGGAGGACGAGGAGTCGTTCCAGGCCTGGCGCAACGGTCCGGCCATCGAGGCGCACGCCGGCGAGCGCGGCCGGCCGGTGGGCGAGGGCGGCGCCGGTCACGGGCACGGCCAGGGCCCGGTGTCCACCGGCGCGAGCCTCCTGGAGTTCGAGGTCGTCCAGTTCTCCCGCGCCGCCGACAAAGACTGACCCACTTGTCGTTGGCAATACCCGCGACAAGAGCCACTTGTCGTGAGTAGTTCGAGCGACAAGTCGGAGCTGGAGCGCGCCGCTGAGCTGATCCGGGACGCCGAGGCGCTGCTGTTCTGCGCGGGCGCCGGGATCGGCGTGGACTCCGGGTTGCCGGACTTCCGCGGCACCGAGGGCTTCTGGCGGGCCTACCCGCCCTACCAGCGGCTCGGGCTGCGGTTCGAGGAGCTGGCCGACCCGGTGCACTTCGCCCAGGACCCGGAGCTGGCCTGGGGTTTCTACGGCCACCGGCTGGCGCTCTACCGGCGGACCGTGCCGCACCACGGGTTCGCGGTGCTGCGCCGGTGGGCGGCGACGAAGCCGGCCCGGGTGTTCACCTCGAACGTGGACGGCCAGTTCCAGCGGGCCGGGTTCGCCGAGGCGGACATCACCGAGTGCCACGGCAGCCTGCACCACCTGCAGTGCCTGGCCGGCTGCACGGACGCGATCTGGTCGGCCGACGACGTCACCGTCGAGCTGGACGAGCAGACCATGCGTGCGACCTCGCCGCTGCCGGACTGTCCGAGCTGCGGCGGCCTGGCCCGGCCGAACATCCTGATGTTCGGTGACTGGGACTGGCGACCGGCCCGCACCGACACCCAGCACCTGGTGCACCGGGACTGGGCCCGGGAACACCGCCGGGTCACCGTGATCGAGATCGGCGCCGGTACCGCCGTCCCCACGGTTCGCCGGCAGGCCGAGCTGGCCGCCGCCGCGACCGGCGCGCTGATCCGGATCAACCCCCGGGAGCCGCAGGTGCGGCACGGGCACGGGGTGAGCCTGCCGCTGCCCGCCGCCGAGGCGTTGCGGCAACTCGCCGAACTGACATGACCGTCGCGCAGCGGCTGACCGCCCGAAGGCAGCGGATCACCAGCGACGACGGTGGGCTCTGCGCAGCACCCCGACGAAGGCTGCCTCCGGATCGCCCTGGTAGTACCACGGGTACTCGTAGGACCGGTTGCCGGTCTGGGCGAAGAGCGCTCGCACCTCTTTCCACCTATGGGCCTGGGCCAGGGCGTAGCCGATCACGGAGAGATCGTGCAGGAACAAGGCGTGAGTGGTAGGCCCTGGATCGTGGATCCAGGAGAGGGCGGTATCCAGGTCTGTCTTGGCCTCAACTGAGTCGAACCAGAAGTTTGCGACGCGGGCGGCAGCTTGGTGTCCGTTGTGCTCCTCGTACATCACGTACTCGATGTGCGCTTGCAAGGGGACCACGGCCGCCCATGGCGCGGTCGTCCCGCGCGCGAACGCGTACATCTGTGGGTGGGAACCGTGCCACTTCTCGCAGTGATTCTGCAGTGCCGCATTGTGTCCGAGCCGATTGTCCATGTCGCGCGCCGTGAGCTCGTCCCACAAGCGATCGAACTCGTGGGGCGATCCACCCTGGCCGATCGTCAGCCACAGCATCGCCACCCAGGGCGTCGGGTCGTCCGACCACAGCTCGGCCGCTCGCTCGCACAAGCCGCGTGCCCGAGCCAGCCGCTCGGCGAACACCTGGAAGGCCCCACCGCTGACGCCATCTGCCCAGCCGCCGCCACGGGCGGCCCACGCCCGGTGCACTTCGCCCCAGCCACGGACGGCGGCAGCGCCCGGATCCAACGGTCGTTCCCGGCACCATTCGTCGGCCCAAACCGGATCCTGCACCGTCGCCCGGGCAAGTGTGTCGATCGCCAGGCCGCGGCGGTCCCAGTCCGTCCCGAGCACTTGCAGCAACTCCGCGGCTGGTCGCCAATCACCCCGGGTGGCGCGGTGACGCGCCTCGCGCAGGGCGGCGTCATCGACCGCCAGATCATCGACGACCACCCCATGCGGCGGAGTCGACCGTTGGAAAAAGGCCATCGCCGCATGATGCCGCACGAGCCGGAAAGCCCTGCTCGCCGTCTCGCGGCGCCACCCGGTCCAGTGGCGATCAGACCCCGTTCAGGTACGCCGACTCCTCGTCGGTGAACAGCCGCGACCGGATCAGGAACCGCACCCCCTCCGGCGCCTCCACCGAGAACCCGCTGCCCCGTCCGGGCACCACGTCCACGGTGAGGTGGGTGTGCTTCCAGTACTCGAACTGCGACTCGGACATGTGGAAGCCGATCGGCGCCAGCCCGTCGACGTGCAGGTCGCCGAGGTGGACGTCCGAGCCACCGAGCTTGAAGTCGCCGTCCGGGTAGCACATCGGGGCGCTGCCGTCACAGCAGCCGCCGGACTGGTGGAACATCAGCGGACCGTGGATGTCGGTCAGCTTGACCAGCAGCGAAGCCGCGGCCGGGGTCAGCGCAACCCGGGCCGTGCCGGAGGCGGGAACCTCCGGCACGGCCTGATCGGGAGCAGGCGGCATCAGAAGAAGCCCTGGGCGTTCTGCGAGTAGCTGACCAGCATGTTCTTCGTCTGCTGGTAGTGATCCAGCATCATCTTGTGGTTCTCGCGTCCCACCCCGGACTGCTTGTAGCCGCCGAAGGCCGCGTGCGCCGGGTAGGCGTGGTAGTTGTTCACCCACACCCGGCCGGCCTGGATGTCCCGGCCCGCGCGGTAGGCCACGTTGCCGTCCCGGGACCACACCGCCGCGCCCAGCCCGTACAGCGTGTCGTTGGCGATCTTGATGGCGTCCTCGTAATCGGTGAACCGGGCCACCGAGACCACCGGGCCGAAGATCTCCTCCTGGAAGATCCGCATCGAGTTGTCACCCTCGAAGATCGTCGGCTGCACGTAGTAGCCGCCGGACAGCTCGCCGCCGAGGTCGGCCCGACCGCCACCGCAGAGGATCTTCGCGCCCTCCTGCCGGCCGATCTCGATGTAGGAGAGGATCTTCTCCAGCTGGTCGTTGGAGGCCTGCGCGCCGATCATCGTGTCGGTGTCCAGCGGGTGGCCCTGCTTGATCTGCTCGGTGCGCTTCACGCAGGCCTGCAGGAAGTCCGGGTAGATCTCCTGCTGGATCAGCGCCCGGGACGGGCAGGTGCAGACCTCGCCCTGGTTCAGCGCGAACATCGCGAAGCCCTCGAGGGACTTGTCGTAGAAGGCGTCGTCCTTGGATGCGACGTCGTTGAAGAAGACGTTCGGGCTCTTGCCGCCCAGCTCCAGGGTGACCGGGATCAGGTTCTCCGAGGCGTACTGCATGATCAGCCGGCCGGTGGTGGTCTCCCCGGTGAAGGCGATCTTGCGGATCCGCTTGTTGCTGGCCAGCGGCTTGCCGGCCTCGACGCCGAACCCGTTGACGATGTTCAGCACGCCGGCCGGCAGCAGGTCGCCGATCAGCTCGTTGAGCACGTGGATCGAGGCCGGGGTCTGCTCGGCGGGCTTGAGCACCACGGCGTTGCCGGCGGCCAGCGCGGGCGCCAGCTTCCAGATGGCCATCAGGATCGGGAAGTTCCACGGGATGATCTGGCCGACCACGCCGAGCGGCTCGTGGAAGTGGTAGGCGACGGTGTCCTCGTCGATCTGCGAAATCCCGCCCTCTTGAGCCCGGATCGCCCCGGCGAAGTACCGCAGGTGGTCGATCGCCAGGGGGATGTCGGCGGCCAGGGTCTCCCGGCAGGCCTTGCCGTTCTCCCAGCTCTCCGCGATGGCGATCTGCTCGAGGTTGGCCTCGATCCGGTCGGCCATCTGGTTGAGGATGTTGGCCCGCTCGGCGACCGAGGTCTTGCCCCAGACCGGGGCGGCGGCGTGCGCGGCGTCCAGGGCCAGCTCGACGTCCTCGGCGGTGCCCCGGGCGACCTCGGTGAAGGTCTGACCGGTGATCGGGGTGGGGTTCTCGAAGTACTGGCCCTTGACCGGCGGTACGTACTCGCCGCCGATGAAGTTGTCGTAGCGGGACTTGAACGTGACGACACTGTCCGGCTGACCCGGTGCCGCGTACGTGGGCATGGCTTCCCCTCGGCTGAATCTTCTCCGTGGACATCCCGCGGACGCCCACGTCTGACGTGGGTGTGACGCTAGGCACAGGGGAGTTGCAACCGCGTTGCACGCTTTTCCGCGGCCGTCGACGGCCATCCGAACCGCGGTCGCGGCGGTCGAGTAAGGGTTGCCTCACTGCCCGGGGACCCCGCAGAATGGAGGCACTCGGCTCGGCCAGGCCGGCCGCCGAGGAGGAGACACCACGTATGGGCCTACCAGTGGCGCGGCCCTCCGATCCGCTGGAGCGGGCGCGGCTGCTCGCCCGCATTCGTGACGCCGTACTCAGCGGGGCGCCCGCACCGGCGGCACCGCGCCCGGTCGTGTCCGATTCCTGGGAACGGTCGCTGGCCGCGCGGGTGGATCCCGAGCACGGCGGCCCACTGCTGGTGTACGACCCCCGGGAGACCCTCGAGCGCCGCGCCGAGCACCCGCTGGCCGAGGTCCTGCCGCTGCTGCGGGAGACGCTGGTCGCGGTGGCCGACGAGGCCATGCACATGATGATCGTGACCGACGAGCACGGGCACATCCTGTGGCGCGAGGGCCAGCGAGACGTGCTGCGCCGGGCGGACGGCGTCGGCCTGGTCGAGGGCACCCGGTGGTCGGAGGACGCCATCGGCACCAACGCGATGGGCACCGCGCTGGCCGAGGACGTGTCGGTGCAGATCCACTCGGCCGAGCACCTGGTCCGCGCCTACCACGCCTGGACCTGCGCGGCGAGCCCGGTGCACGACCCGGACACCGGCCGGATCATCGGCGTGGTCGACGTGACCGGCCCGGTCCGCAGCTTCCACCCCGCGACGATGGCGCTGGTCAAGGCGGCGGCCAAGCTGGCCGAGAACCACCTGCGCACCCGGATGCTGCAACGCGACGAGGCGCTGCGGGCCCGCTGCGCGCCCCGGCTGGCCGCGCTGCACAGCGACTACGGCGCGCTGGTCACCCCGAGCGGGCGGGTACTGGCCAGCCGGCCGCACGACTGGCTGCCGGTCTCCCGGCTGGCGGTGCCCGGCCCCGGCGCGCTGACCCTGCCCGACGGCCGGGCGGCCGTGCTGGAGCCGCTGGCGGAGGGGTACCTGCTGCGGATCCAACGCCCGGCGCTGAGCGTCCCCCTCCCGACGGCGCCGGCCGATCCCGGTCTGGCCCAGCTGCGGCTGCGGTTCCTCGGCCACGGCCCGACGGCGGTGCTGGACCGGCGGCCGATCCGGCTCACCCAGCGGCACGCCGACATGCTCACCATGCTGGCGCTCGCCCCGGACGGGGTCAGCGCCGAGCAGCTGGCCACCGGGATCTACGGCGAGCGGGGCAACCCGGTGACCGCCCGGGCGGAGATCCACCGGCTGCGCGCGCAGCTCGGCGCGGAGGTGGTCTGCTCCGGGCCGTACCGGCTGCGCGCCGAGGTGTCCGCCGACTTCCTGACCGTGCGCGAGGAGCTGGCCGCCGGCCGGGTCCGGGCGGCGGTCGCCGCCTACCGGGGCGAGCTGCGGCCCGGGTCCGAGGCGCCCACCGTGCTCGAGGAGCGGGAGCTGCTGGCGGCCACCGTCCGCCGCGCCGTGCTGGACTCGGGCGACCCGGAGGCGATGTGGCTACTGGTCGAGTCCGGGGCCGCGTCCGACGACCTGGAGCTGGCCGAACGGCTGGTCGACGCGCTGGCCCCGTCCGACCCCCGGCACGCCACCATGTCCGCCCGGGTCGAGCGGCTCCGCCGCCTGTGAGTGATTAGTAGTGCTATACCACTACTAATCACTCACGGCTGTTCGACGGTGCACCACCAGGTGGTCCGACCACCGACGGTGCCGTGTGTCATCGGACCGCCGCAGCGCGGGCAGTACGCCTCGGCCTTCCGGAACGGGATCATCTCGCCGGTGTGCACGCCGCCGTGCTTGATGGCGGCGGCCAGCGAGGACTCCAACGCCCGGTACAGCGTGTCCAGCTCCTTCGGCGACAGCTCGCCGGCCGGGGCGGACGGCGACAGCCGGGCCTGCCAGAGCGTCTCGTCGGCCAGCAGGTTGCCCACCCCGGCCAGCACCGACTGGTCCAGCAGCCGGGCCTTGAGCGGCGCCTTGCCCCGGCCGACCCGCTCGGCGAACTCCGCCGGGCCGATCTCCCCGGCGTCCGGGCCCAGCTCGTCCAGGTCGGGCTCCAGCCGGACCCGGGCCAGCCGCCGCTTGTCGAACAGCCGCAGGTAGCCGCCGTCGGCCAGGTCCAGGGCGAACCGGCGGAACTTCACGTCCGGCTGGTCGTCCCGGAACGGCTCGCCGCCGGCCCGCTCCCCGTCGGGTGAGTCGACCACCAGCCAGCCGGCCATGCCGAGGTGGATGCCCAGCGTCGGCCCCGGATCGCCGCCCGGCCCGACCGTGGCGCACCACAGCGACTTGCCCCGGCGGTGCGCGGCGACCAATGCGCCGCCGGTCAGCGCCCCGGCGATGTCCCCGGGCAGGTGCGGTCGGCACACGTACTCGTCGGTGTCGTCGACCGCGCTGATCTTGCGCTCCAGCGCGCCCTCCAGCACCTGGCGGGCGAGCTCGACCTCGGGCAGTTCCGGCACCGGCGCAGTCTGTCACTCTAGGCTCGACGCATGGACGACAACCGTCAGATCTCGGTCTCCCGGACCATCGACGCCCCGATCGAGCGCGTCTTCGCCATGCTGGCCGACCCCGACCGGCACCCCGACCTGGACGGCTCCGGCATGCTGCGCCGCTCCCGGAGCCACTTCGTGCTGACCGAGGTCGGCGAGGTTTTCAGCATGGACATGCACCACGAGCTGCTCGGCGACTACGTGACCGACAACGTGGTCACCGTCTACGACCGGGACAAGGCCATCGGCTGGGCCACCGGGCCGGCCGGGCAGGAGCCGTTCGGGCACACGTTCAGCTACCGGCTCGAGCCCGACGGCGACGACCGCACCGTGGTCACCCAGACCTACGACTGGTCGGCGGTCACCGCGGAGCGGGTGCTGAAGCTGTGCCCGGTGGTGTCCGCCGCCGACCTGGCCGGCACCCTCGACCGGCTGGAGACCGCGCTCGCCTGACCCGGTCCGGCCGGCTCGTGTCGGCCGGCTTGGTTCAGCCGGCCGCGCGCTTGGCCCGGCGGGTGGCCAGCAGCATCCGCACCAGGTACGGCGGCGAGGGCGGCAGCCAGCCCAGCTGCATCGCCATGCCCTGGTCGTCGCGGTTGGCCCAGTGCTCGACGACCTGACCGTCGGCCACCCGGAACCAGTGCGTCTGGGTGGTGGCGAAGGTCCGGCCGGTCGGCGGGAACGCCTGCTCGGGCCGGGCGTCGTCGGCGTAGGCCACGAACGTCCCGGTCTGCCGGCCGGACATGGTGGCGCGCAGTACCACCAGCTCCCCCTCGGCGACCACCTCGTGGATCTCCCAGCGCAGCTCGGCGAACGCCGACCGCAGCCACAGCGCGGTGGCGTGGAAGGCGGCCGGACCGCGACCCCGGCTGGCCGGCGGCTCGTCGACGTCCTCGCGGTTGCGGGCGTCGGGGTGCACGACCGCTTCGAAGTCGGCCAGGTCGCCGGTGGCCATAAGGTGGATCGACCGCACGCAGAGCTCTTTCGGATCTTCCGTCAGGTCGCCCACGAGCGGTAGCGTGCCAGACGCCTTCAGCGCCACGTCCAGGTGTTCCGAACGGCTGGAGGCGTCTGGAGATCACCATGGTCAGCATCGACGGTTCCGGGATCGACCGGGTCCTCGCGGAGGCGGTCGGGTCCGGCGCCGTACCGCACGTCGCCGCCATCGCCGCCGACGCGGACGGGGTCGTCTACGAGGGTGCCGCCGGGGTGCGGATCGCCGGGGAGAGCGACGACCCGGTGACCACGAGCACGCAGTTCCGGATCATGTCGATGACCAAGATGGTGTGCACGGTGGCGGCGTTGCGGCAGGTGGAGCGGGGTGAGCTGGAGCTGGACGCCCCGGTGGACACCTTCTACCCGGAGTTCGCCGAGCTGCCGGTGCTGGAGGGCTTCGACGGTGACACCCCGAAGCTGCGGCCGTGCGGGAGCCGGGCCACGGTCCGCCACCTGATCACCCACACCTCCGGGCTGGGTTACTGGTTCTGGAACGCCGAGCTGCTGCGCTACGAGCAGGTCACCGGCACCCCGAACGTGCTGCCGGCCTCCATGGAGGCGTTCACCGCGCCGCTCACCGCCGACCCGGGCACCCGCTACGTCTACGGCATCAACACCGACTGGCTGGGCCGGGTGGTGGAGGCGGTCGCCGGTCAGACCCTGGACGTGGTGCTCAAGGAGCAGATCACCGGGCCGCTGGGCATGGACGACACCGCGTTCCTGCTCGACGCCGGCCGCCAGGCCAACTGCGTCACCCTGCACGTGCGCGGCGAGGACGGCGCCTGGATCTCGGCCGGCGAGGTGCTCAACCAGCAGCCGGACTGGTGGGCCGGCGGGCACGGGCTGTACTCCACGCCGCGCGACTACGTCCGGTTCCAGCGGATGCTGCTGCGCGGCGGTGAGCTGGACGGCACCCGGATCCTGGACGCGGCCACGGTGGACGCGGCGTTCACCAACCAGATCGGCGAGCTGGACTTCCCGGCGGAGATCCCCACCGCGGAGCCGCAGACCACCGACTCGCTGCGGGTCGGGCCGGGCTGGAAGTGGGGCTACGGGCTGCTGCTCAACACCGTCGACGTGCCGGGCGGCCGCCGCGCCGGCACCGGGGCCTGGGCCGGGCTGCTCAACACCCACTTCTTCGTGGACCGGACCACCGGCATCACCGCGTCGATCTACACCAACTCGCTGCCGTTCATCCCCGAGCACGAGGCGTGGAAGGTCTACGGGGACTTCGAGCAGGCGCTGTACGCGGCGCTCAGCTGATCGCGACCCCCAACGCGGCGCCGACCCCGTAGGTCACCGCCGAGGCAGCCAGCCCGAGCACGGTCTGCCGCAGCCCGGAGCGCACCCAGCCCTTGCCGGTGAACAGCGACGTCGCCGCACCCAGCACGAACAACCCGATCCCACCCACCGTCGCCGACACGATCACCCCGGCGTGCCCGGCGAGGAAGAAGAACGGCAGCACCGGGATCACCGCGCCCACCGCGAACAGCCCGAACGAGGTCAGCGCGGCGGTCCACGGGCTGCCGCCCCGGTCGTCGGGGTCCAGCCCCAGCTCCTCGCGGGCCATCACGTCCAGCGCGTTCTCCGGGTCGTCGAGCAGCCGCTTGGCCAGCGTCTGCGCCTCGTCCTCCGGCAGGCCCCGGGCCTGGTAGATCAGCCGCAGCTCCTCGACCTCCTCCTCCGGGAGCGCGGCGATCTCCTCGGCCTCGATGGCCAGCTGGCGCTCGGTGAGCTCGCGGGCGCTCTGCACCGACACCCACTCGCCGAGCGCCATGGAGAACGCCCCGGCCAGCAGCCCGGCCAGCCCGACGGTGAGCACCACCGGGCCGGCCACCCCGGAGCCCGCGACGCCGATCACCAGGCTCAGGTTGGACAGCAGCCCGTCGTTGGCGCCCAGGACCGCCGCCCGGACCGCGTTCCCGCCCGGGGTGCGGTGCCGGCCCTCCAGCCGGGCCAGCGACGACCCGGGCACCCCGTTGCCGGAGATCTCGCTGAGCAGGAACGCGTGCGACCGCTCGTCGGACCGCATGCTCGTCCCGGCGGTCTCCACCTGGTCGTCGTAGCCGAACCGGCCCAGCCGCTCGGTGCGGGCCACCGTGGGCACCAGCATCGACGCCCCGAACCGGCGGGCGAGCTTGATCAACGTACGGGCCCGCAACGACGGCTTCGTGCTCGGCGGCCTGGCGCCGCCCTCGCGGATCCGGTCGGCCCAGAAGTTCGCGTGCCGGGCCTCGATGTCACCGAGATCGCGGTAGACCTTGGCGAGCTCCTCGCTCGGCTCGGTATCCGCCATGGCCTGGTAGACGGCGGCCCCGTCGATCTCGTCCCGGTAGTTGTCCCGCCACCGCTTGATGTCCGCCCGGCTCGTCATTCTGCCGAGCGTAGGCCGCTGCCCCGACGTCCGCGCGAGCTCGACCCGGGGCGGGCTCACGCCCGACGAGGGCACCCTGAGAGTGGGCTAAGCTCCCCGTCGTGATCGTCATGAGCAGGACCTCCCCCCGCCCGCATCGCCGGCTCGGCGCGCTCGTGCTCGCCACCATGACGGTCGGCGGTCTCGGCGTCACCCTCGCCGGGCCGGCCGCACCCGTGGTCACCACGCACGCCCCGATGGCCGCCGCGAACTGCACCGCGCAGAGCCCGTGCAATCGCTTCTGCGGTGAGAACCGGGCCAACTGCGAGGAGGACGCGCGCAACTACCGGCTGTCCGGCTTCGAGGTGAGCCCCATCCACTACACCCAGGGCGCCACCGGCCGGGCCGACGGATACTGGTTCCAGTACTGGCGCCGCTGAGCCTCGGCGAGCTGATCGCGACGAACGGCCGGGAGCGGTTGCTCCCGGCCGTTCGTGGGTGAGGTCTATTTCAGCGGTCGGCGGGCGTATCCGACACGTTGTCCTGCGAGGCGGCCAGCTCCCGGTCGGGGCGGACGAAGACGGTGCCGCCGGCCACCGGACGATCCGGGGCGGCGAAGAAGTTGATCAAGTGCACGGAATCCGAGGGTTCCTGCTCCTGATCCATGTCCTGTGACATTGATGCAGGCCTCTTTCGATCGTGACGCTGGTCGTGGATACCCGGTTCAACGACCGGGTCGCATGCCCGCCCACCCGTATACCCGTGTGGTGTGAGCATTTCACTCAGAGAGGCGGCAGCCTAGTAGGCGGGGCCAACGATCATCACACTGGGTGCAATTACTCAGTCCCATTGGGCGCGGATCGCCACTCCAGGAGCATCGGCCGGCCACGCCGTGCTACCAACGCGCGGCCTTTGAATGGCCATACGAAAACGTCCGGCGGCAAACGGTCGAAATCGACCACCGGCCGACGTGAAGCGACCACTCGACGTGTCTCGACCACCGTTGGACGATTTCGCAGAGCCCGCACAAGTTCCGCGCCATCCACGCCCAGAAAGCTGGCGTTCCCGGCCAGCCACTCCCCGAGCCGGCGGGCCCGATCAACGGCCAGCGGCAGTAGCGATCCACCGCCGGGCGGCGGAATGCCCGCGCCATCCAGTGCACCCCGGAAGTGCGCCAGACAGCTGTAGGCATGAAACGCGGCGAAGGTCTGCTCCAGCGGCCAGGCCGGGCCGGCACCTCCCCGCCAGTCCGGCTCGAAGGGCGGCGCCGATGCGTGTTCAGGTCCCAGGATCGACCTGGTGATCAGGAGGTCGAAGTACTTCTGATGGGCACCCTCGTGGAGGATCGCCTCGGCCGCTTCCAGGGGGGACGCCGGTTCGGGCAGCAGCACCAGCCCCGGGTACTCCCGGGCCGACGCCGAGCCCAGGCGCCCGTCACCCGCCTCCAGCAGCGCGAACAGGCTCACGTGCGCCAACAGGTCGGACACCAGCTCCGGGGCCGCCGCCAGCGCAAGTTCGGCCCCGGCGATCAGCCGATCCCGGGCCTCCGGAAATCGCGGATCGGCGGACGTCAGGACCGCCGGGGGCGGGCCGTCCACACCGTGCCGATCCAGCACCGCCGCCACCCGTCGCACGGCGGGATCGAGTGCCCGGCGCGATGCGTCCGAGTCGGCTAATCGAAGGGCACAACCGGCGCCGAGACCGTACGCGGTGGCCGACCCGGCCAACGAGCACAGCGACTCGCGGTCGTACTCCGCCGCGCCGGCGATCACCTCGCCCAGGTGCCCCCGGCTGATCGGATGATCCAGAAGGTCCGCCTCGATCTCCGCGCCCGGATCTCCGGTGATCATGCGGATGGGCGCCAGGTAGACGGCGCGGCGTTGCTCGACGATCTCGGCGGGAAGGCCGAAAAGCGCGTGTGCACGCAACACGTCAGGGGCGCTTGAACCCATTCACCGGCTCCGGTCTTTCAGCGGGCCGCCACAATACCGTCACACCGTGCCCGGCCAGCATCCACGTGTCGAGGGACAGCCGCAGCTTCTTGGCGGTCGGCATCCATTGGGGTTCCACCGCCAGCCGGTACCACCCCGCCGAGGAAGCCACGACCGTGTAGGACAATTCTTCGCCTTCACGCGGCAGGCTCGAGACGTCGAACTCAAGATCGCGAAGATAGCAGGGAAAGGGAACCGACCAGTTCAGGAAGCCCAGATTGGCCCCATTCTTCGAGGCCCGCAAGGTCAGGCTCTCGACCGACTGCACAACATGGTCGTCATCGGCGAGATCGTGCAGATCGAAGCAGACCATCCGCAGGTCGGCCCGATTGACGTGGTCGGGCAGCCGCACGAACTTCTGGTAGTCGCCCCAGGCCACTTCCTCGCCGGGCTGGGCGACCGGGGCGACGGTGTGCGCCACTCCGGCGTCGTCGAGGTAGGTGATGCCGATCTCGACCGCCGACCGCAGGTCGTCGACGAAGTCTTCCAACTCCTCCTCGTTGTTGAGCTTCCACAGCTCGTAGATCGGAAAGCGGCGTTGCTGGGTCACCAGCCGGCCCATCTCCGGATCGTGCGTGCCGAAGATGACCAGGATGTGGTTGTCCCGGCGACCAGAAAACTCGTAGGTCCAGGTCAGCTCGCTGCGGTACACACTCTCGTCGATCGACTCCAACCGGATGTGGACGTTGGCGTTCCGGCTGATCGCGGTGTCCCGGCCGCCAAGCTCCCGCCCCGGACCGCCGAGCAATCCGATCAACACGTCGCCGTACTCGGCGCCGTACAGCGGGGCGAGCGCAGCCTCGAGGGCATCCCGGGGCGGGAGCGAGCGGACCATCGAGGGGCCGGCGACGTCGACCAGGGCGGCGCGTGCGTGGGCCCGCACACTAGGCCAGGCATAGCGCCACACCAGTACCGTGAGAATCACCAGTAACAGCAATGTCAGGACGGCAGCAACTATCGCCCCGAGAAATGCCGTCATGCACCCACCCGCCCGCAGAGCCAGGTGACATCATCGCCCGGCCGGGTGGTAATCGCTACCGCTGCGGGCCCCGGCGATGCCAATCGGTCTCGAGGCTGACCACTATCTCCGGGCCTTCCAACGGCTCGTCGTCCATCTCCGGCAACTGGTCGTAGAGCCGCTGGAGGTGTGCATCCATTGCGACCCTCGCCCCACCGGAATCGTGATTGCGAAGAAAGCGCACGATCTTGCCGTGATCCCGGGCCGAACGCCTCGGCGTACCCGGTGACGCGTAACTGTCGTACCGCCAGTCGGCCAGCCCGCCGATGATCCGGTTGTAGGTTTCGGTCAACAGCGCGTTCCGGCTGGCCTCGAATATCGCGCCGTGGAACGCGACGTCGGTGCGCAGCAGCGCCTCCTGGTCGACCGCCTGCTCGTGCTGGGTGTTCAGCTTGGCGATGTTCTCGATCTCGGCGTCGCTGGCCCGGACGGCGGCCAGGCTGGCCGCCAGCCCCTCCAGCCCGATCCGCAGCTCGAACAGGTCGCTGGTCCGGTAGTCGCCGAGGTTCGCGGCGTAGCCGGCCTCACCGGCGGCGGGCAGGCTGCGCCGGACGTACCAGCCGAGCCCACGGCGGACCTGGAGCACGTCCTGGGCCTCCAGGCGCTGCAGCGCGGTCCGCACCGAACTGCGCGCCACCTTGAGCTTCCGCGCGAGCTCCGACTCGTTCGGCAGCTTGGCGCCGGGCTTGAACTCCCCGTCATCGATCAGGCCCCGCAGGGCGTCGGCGATCGCCTCGGGGATCGGCGTCCCCGGGTCGATCTTCAGCTCGTATCGCGGATCGCTGTCCGCCTCCTGGTCCATGAGCACCTCTCGTCCGGTGTACCTCGCGACATCGAGCGCCGGTGCACCGATGACCTCCGTCTGCGGGCTCGGACCGCGCGGGGGCGAGAAAGAGCCTCGACAACAATACGTTGATCGAAGACGTCCGTCAACTCTCTGTTGGATGACGGTCGTCAGACAACGACAAACAGTTGCCAGACATCCTACGAGTCTGTCATGCTTGCTTACGTCAACTTCACATAGCGAGCAAGGGAGGGCTCCCGTGTCACCCACGTTCCTCGGCATCCTGATCGCCAGCGTCGTGGCGATCGCCTACTGGCGGATGACGCTCCTCATCCTCACCGCGGTCCTCATCGCCTTGCTCGCCACCGGAGTCAGCAGCCTCACCGACGGCATCCAGAGCGAGGCCTCGACCTCTTCGACGACCACGAAGAGCGTCACGAAGAGCGCGGAGGGCGCTACCGGCCAGACGCCGATCACGAAGCGGTAGGAGACATCTCCGCCGGGGTGGCCCCGCGACCGCACAGCGGTCCACCCCCGCGGAGCGCCATCCGGGCGCGGCGAGGGGCGTGCCCGGACATGAAGCGGCCCGCCCGGACATCGTCCGGGCGGGCCGTTTCGCGTGCGTGCGGGCCTACTCCTCGCCGAGCCCGGCGGGGACCGCGTCCGGCACGTTGACGGCCGGCTTCGGCTGTCCCTTGAACACGAACTTGGCCCGGTCCTGCGCGGCCTTCGTGGTGTCGTCGGGGTCGAAGTCCTCGACGTCGACGATCACGATCTGACCGGCCTCGACCTCGCCGAACAGGATCTTCTCGGACAGCTGGTCCTCGATCTCGCGCTGGATGGTGCGGCGCAGCGGCCGCGCCCCCAGCACCGGGTCGAACCCGCGCCGGGCGATCAGCTTGCGCGCATTCGGCGTCAGCTCGATGGCCATGTCCTTGGCCTTGAGCTGGGTCTCCACCCGGGCGATCATCAGGTCCACCATGGCCACGATCTGGTCCTCGGTGAGCTGGTGGAAGACCACGATGTCGTCGATGCGGTTCAGGAACTCCGGGCGGAAGTGCTTCTTCAGCTCGTCGTTGACCTTCTGCTTCATCCGCTCGTAGTTCGACGCCGTGTCGTTGCCCTGCGCGAAGCCCAGACCCACGGCCTTGGAGATGTCCTGGGTGCCGAGGTTCGAGGTGAAGATGATCACGGTGTTCTTGAAGTCCACCGTGCGGCCCTGACCATCGGTCAGCCGGCCGTCCTCCAGCACCTGCAGGAGCGTGTTGTAGATCTCCTGGTGCGCCTTCTCGATCTCGTCGAACAGGACCACCGAGAACGGCTTGCGCCGCACCTTCTCGGTGAGCTGGCCGCCCTCCTCGTAGCCCACGTAGCCCGGAGGGGCACCGAAGAGCCGGGAGGCGGTGTAGCGGTCGTGGAACTCACCCATGTCGATCTGGATGAGCGCGTCGTCCTCGCCGAACAGGAAGTTGGCCAGCGCCTTGGACAGCTCGGTCTTACCGACACCGGACGGGCCGGCGAAGATGAACGAGCCGGACGGGCGCTTGGGGTCCTTCAGGCCGGCCCGGGTGCGGCGGATCGCCTGGGAGACGGACTTGACCGCCTCTTCCTGGCCGATGATCCGCTTGTGCAGCTCGTCCTCCATCTTGAGCAGCCGGGAGGTCTCCTCCTCGGTCAGCTTGAAGACGGGGATGCCGGTCCAGTTGGCCAGGACCTCGGCGATCTGCTCGTCGTCGACCTCGGCCACGACGTCCAGGTCACCGGACTTCCACTGCTTCTCCCGCTCACCCTTCTGCGCGAGCAGCTGCTTCTCCTGGTCGCGCAGGTGCGCGGCCCGCTCGAAGTCCTGCGCGTCGATCGCCGACTCCTTGTCCCGACGGACGTTGGCGATCTTCTCGTCGAACTCGCGCAGGTCCGGCGGGGCGGTCATCCGGCGGATCCGCATCCGGGCGCCGGCCTCGTCGATCAGGTCGATCGCCTTGTCCGGCAGGAACCGGTCGTTGATGTACCGGTCGGCCAGGGTGGCCGCGGCGACCAGGGCCGGGTCGGTGATGGTGACCCGGTGGTGCGCCTCGTACCGGTCGCGCAGACCCTTGAGGATCTCGATGGTGTGGGTGACCGTCGGCTCGCCCACCTGGATCGGCTGGAAGCGGCGCTCCAGGGCCGGGTCCTTCTCGACGTACTTGCGGTACTCGTCGAGGGTGGTGGCGCCGATGGTCTGCAGCTCGCCCCGGGCCAGCATCGGCTTCAGGATGCTCGCGGCGTCGATCGCGCCCTCGGCGGCACCCGCACCCACCAGGGTGTGGATCTCGTCGATGAACAGGATGATGTCGCCCCGGGTGCGGATCTCCTTGAGTACCTTCTTCAGGCGCTCCTCGAAGTCACCGCGGTAGCGGGAGCCGGCGACCAGCGAGCCGAGGTCCAGGGTGTAGAGCTGCTTGTCCTTCAGCGTCTCGGGCACCTCACCCTTGACCACCATCTGGGCCAGGCCCTCGACCACGGCGGTCTTGCCGACGCCGGGCTCGCCGATCAGCACCGGGTTGTTCTTGGTCCTCCGGGAGAGGACCTGCATGACCCGCTCGATCTCCTTCTCCCGGCCGATGACCGGGTCCAGCTTGCCCTCGCGGGCGGACTGGGTGAGGTTGCGACCGAACTGGTCGAGCACCAGCGAGCTGGACGGGGTGCCCTCGCCGCGGCCACCGCTGGCCTCGGCCGGCTCCTTGCCCTGGTAGCCGGACAGCAGCTGCAGCACCTGCTGGCGCACCCGGTTCAGGTCGGCGCCCAGCTTGACCAGCACCTGGGCGGCGACGCCCTCGCCCTCGCGGATCAGCCCGAGCAGGATGTGCTCGGTGCCGATGTAGTTGTGGCCGAGCTGCAGCGCCTCACGCAGCGACAGCTCCAGCACCTTCTTGGCCCTCGGCGTGAACGGGATGTGCCCGCTCGGCGCCTGCTGGCCCTGACCGATGATCTCCTCGACCTGCTGGCGCACCCCCTCGAGGGCGATACCCAACGACTCCAGCGCCTTGGCGGCGACGCCCTCACCCTCGTGGATGAGTCCCAGCAGGATGTGCTCGGTGCCGATGTAGTTGTGGTTGAGCATCCGGGCCTCTTCTTGGGCCAGGACGACCACCCGCCTCGCGCGGTCGGTAAACCTCTCGAACATTCGCACTCCCTGACAGCTGAGCTGTGCCGGTCCGCGCTCGCGGACTGTCGACACCGTATCCATCACTGTATCGGCCGGAACGCCGCAGGCGCTTCATACACCGGCGCTCGCAGCACAGAACACACCGGCCGACCGGGGGATTCCCCCGATCGGCCGGTCATACGTCCGCTCAGGGCGAACGGCGGAGGACTAATTCTCCTGGTGGTAGGAGTCCAGGACATCGGCTGGGATGCGGCCGCGGTCGGACACCTTCATGCCGCGCTTGCGCGCCCAGTCCCGGATCGCCTGGTTCTGCTCGCGGTCGACCGACGGGCGGCGGTTGGCGGCGGCCGCGGCGGCGCCGCCACCACCGGAGCGCCGGCGCCCACCCGGTCGCCGGGCGGCGGCGACATAACCCGCGAGAGCGTCACGCAGCTTGTCGGCATTGCTGCTCGACAGGTCGATCTCGTAGTTCTTGCCGTCCAGTCCGAACTCGACGGTCTCGTCGGCCTTGTCGCCATCCAGGTCGTCGACGAGCGAGACCGTGACTTTCTGCGCCACCGTGGCACCCCTCCAATGAGAAATTTCAGCGCGATCACCGCGTTTGAGGGATCGCCGTGTTCGAGAGGGAGACCGGTACTACCCCGGCATCCTGTGTGGCGACAGATTAGCTCCATTTGAGCGGGGTTGTCGAGGCGGGGTCGAAAAAGAGGAGCGGGGATCACTCATTCCGGGCGGACCAGCGGAAAGAGTATGGTCTCGCGGATACCCAGGCCGGTCAGCGTCATGAGCAGCCGGTCGATGCCCATTCCCATACCCCCACTCGGCGGCATTCCGTATTCGAGCGAACGCAGGAAGTCCTCGTCGAGCTGCATGGCCTCCACATCGCCGGCCGCCGCCCGCAGGGATTGCTCCTCCAGGCGCTCTCGCTGCACGACCGGATCCACCAGCTCGGAGTAGGCGGTGGCCAGCTCGGTCCCGAAGACGATGAGGTCCCAGGCCTCCGCCAGCCGGGGGTCGTGCCTGTGTTGCCTGGTCAGCGGCCTGACCTCGATCGGATAGTCGCGCACGAATGTGGGTTCCATGAGTGTGTGCTCGACCAGTTTCTCGAATAGTTCGAGAGCGATTACGCCGGCTGAGGCGTCGCCAGGAATCTCCACCTCGTTCCGGTCGGCGAGCCGCCGCAGAGTCGACACCGGAGTATCCGGAGTCACTTCCTCACCTACCGCTTCGGACACCGCACCGTGCAGCGTGACCTCCCGCCACTTGCCGCCGAGATCGTGTTCCGTACCGTCCGCGTGACGCACGACGGTGGAGCCGAACACCGCACGCGCACTCTCCGTCACGAGCGTCTGGGTGAGTTCGGCCATCGTGTCGTAGGTGCCGTATGCCTCGTACGCCTCCAGCATCGCGAACTCGGGCGAGTGCGTGGAGTCAATGCCCTCGTTGCGAAAGTTCCGGTTGATCTCGAAGACCCGCTCGATACCGCCGACCACACTGCGCTTCAGGTACAGCTCGGGTGCGATCCGCAAGTAGAGGTCGGTGTCCAACGCGTTCGAGTGTGTGACAAAGGGCCGCGCCGTGGCTCCACCGTGCAACAACTGCAGCATCGGCGTCTCGACTTCGATGAAGTCCCGCCGGTTCAGGGTGTCCCGCAGCGACCGCATGACCTCGGCGCGCATCCGCACCGTCCGCCGGGCCGCCGGCCGCATGATCAGGTCGACGTACCGCTGGCGGACCCGGGTCTCCTCGGACAGCTCCTTGTGCGCCACCGGCAGCGGCCGCACCGACTTGGCCGTCATCGACCAGCCATCGGCCATCACCGACAGCTCCCCGCGCCGGGAGGTGATCACCTCGCCGTGCACGAACACGTGGTCGCCGAGGTCGACGGAGGCCTTCCAGCGGGCCAGCTCGTCCTCACCGACGCCGGCCAGCGACACCATCGCCTGCAGTTCCGTGCTGCCCTCGTCGCCGCTGCCCTCACGAAGGGTGGCGAAACAGAGCTTGCCGGTGTTGCGCAGGAACATCACCCGGCCGGTGACCCCGACCACGTCGCCGGTGCGGGTGTCCGGCTCCAGGCCCTGGTGGGCGGCGCGGACCTCGGCCAGCGAGTGGGTGCGCGCCACGGCGACCGGGTAGGGGTCGACGCCGTCGGTGAGCATCGCCGCCCGCTTGGCCCGGCGCACCCGGAGCTGCTCGGGGAGGTCCTGGTCGTCAGCGGGTTCGTTCGTCACGGGTGGGAGCGTAGTTGTCAGTATTCCGGCGGCGGGCGGCCGGTCGCGGACGTAGCGTCGAGGGGTGACTCCCGTGGACAAGGACGTACGCGCCCGCAGCTTCGGTGCCCTGGCCGACGCCTACCACGCCCACCGGCCCGGCTACCCGGACGCCGCGCTGGACTGGGTGCTGGACGGGACGTCGCCGGACGCGGACCTGCTGGACCTGGGCGCCGGGACGGGCAAGCTGACCGCGTCACTGGTCGGGCGGGGCAGCGGAGACAACACCGTGCACGCCGTCGAGCCCGACCCGGAGATGCTCGCGGTGCTGCGACGGGACCTGCCGGCGGTGCACGCGCGGGCCGGCAGCGCCGAGGCGATCCCGCTGCCGGACGGTTCGGTGGACGCGGTGCTGGTCGGCCAGGCGCTGCACTGGTTCGACCCCGAGACGGCCTACCCGGAGATCGCGCGGGTGCTGCGGCCGGGCGGGGTGCTGGCCGCGCTGTGGAACCACGAGGACGCCGAGGTCGAGTGGGTGCGCGGCTACTACGAGCTGGTCCGGGGGCCCGAGCACACCGGAGCGCAGCCGGCCGCCGACCGGACCGGGCTGGACGACCACCCCGCGTTCGAGCGGGTGGAACGGCGGGCGTTCGACAACCCGCAGCCCATGACCGTCGACGGGCTGCTGGACAACCTGGGCACGTTCTCCTGGATCAGCACCCTGGAGCCGGCCGAGCGGGCGGACACCCTGACCCGGGCCCGGGCGTACCTGGAGGCACGCCCGGAGACCGGGTCAGGGCCGTTCGAACTGCCGATGCGCACCTCGGTCCTGCGCGCGCACCGGAGGGGCTAACCGGCCGCGACGGTGTCGCCGCGGACCCAGTCCATGTCCGGGTACCGGGTGCCGGCCGCGCGCAGCTCGGACAGCCCGGCCAGCTCCTCGGCGGGGAGAACCACGTCGGCGGCCGCCAGGTTCTCGGCCAGGTAGGTACGGCGCTTGGTACCGGGGATCGGCACCACGTCCGGGCCCTGCGCGAGCACCCAGGCCAGCGCGACCTGACCGGGCGTGGCGCCGAGCCGCTCGGCCACCGCCCGGACCCGGGCCACCAGCTCCAGGTTGGCGTCCAGGTTCTCCGGCTGCCAGCGCGGCAGGGTGCGCCGGAAGTCGTCGGCGGCCAGGTCGTCGACGGCGGCTGCGGCACCGGTGAGGAACCCCCGGCCGAGCGGGCTGTAGGGCACGAGCCCGACGCCGAGCTCACGGGCGGCGGGCACCACGGCCTCCTCCAGGTCCCGGCTGAAGATCGACCACTCGCTCTGCACGGCGGTGATCGGGTGCACGGCGTGCGCCCGCCGCAGGGTGTCCGCCGACGCCTCGGACAGCCCGAGGTGACGGACTTTCCCGGCGGCGACCATCGCGGCCATCGCCCCGACGGTGTCCTCGATCGGCACGTCCGGGTCCACCCGGTGCAGGTAGTAGAGGTCGATCACGTCCACCCCGAGCCGGCGCAGCGAGGCGTCGACGGCCTTCGCGGCGTAGTCGGGCGAGCCGTTCACCCCGGCCGGCATGCTGGTGTCCGGGTCGGTGACGATGCCGAACTTGGTGGCCAGCACGATCTCCTCGCGCCGGGTCCGCAGCACCTCGGCCAGCAGTTGCTCGTTGTGGCCGTTGCCGTACATGTCGGCGGTGTCCAGCAGGGTGACGCCGGAGTCCAGCGCCTGGTGCAGCGTGGCCAGCGACTCGTCGCGGTCGGTGGGGCCGTAGGCGAAGCTCATCCCCATGCAGCCGAGGCCGAGCGCGGAGACCTCCAGGTCCCCGAGTTTCCGGGTGGGCAGGGTGTTTTCGGGCATGACTGATCCGTCCTCCGTGCTCGATAGGGGTGTTGCGGGAGCTCAGAAGGAGCAGCGCCCGCCGTAGGTGGTGATCTTGTAGTCGATGACGGCCAACGCGAAGCGCAGCTCGTCGAGCTGCCGGCGCACCTTCTCCCGGTGCCCGTGCAGCAGGGCCAGCCGGGCCTCCACCGTCGCGTCGCCCTGCTCGACCAGGCCGATGTAGTCGGTGATGTCGCCGATGGACATCCCGGACAGCCGCAGCCGGGTGATGAACACGACCCGGCCCAGGGCGGCCTGGTCGTAGCGGCGGTGCCCGGACCCGGACCGGGCCACGTCGACCAGCCCGATCCGCTCGTAGTACCGCAGGGTGTGACCGGAGATGCCGAACAGCTCGGCCGTCTGGGCGATGGTCAGCGGCAGGCTGGCCGCGTCCGGCAGGGTGACCGAGGAGGCCAGCACCTCGGCCAGATCGGGCAGCCCGTCGACCTCGGACCGCTCGATCAGGGTGTTCAGCAGCTCGGTCGTGGTCACGTGAACCACGGTAGGACTTCGAGTGCGCTCGAAGTCAAACCCTTCAGCGCGCGGCGGCCCGAACCGCGCGTTTCCCCGCCTCGCGGGACGCGCGCAGGTGGACCAGCCGCAGGCCGAGCAGGGTCAGGTCCGGGACGTGCTCGGTGATGGTGTCGGACACCCCGACGATCAGCGGGGCCAGCCCGCCGGTGGCCAGCACGGTCACCGCCGGCTCGTCCAGCTCGGCGATGATCCGCCGCACCAGGCCGTCCACTTGCCCGGTGAAGCCGTACAGGATGCCGGACTGCAGGCACTCCACGGTGTTCTTGCCGATCACCGAGCGCGGCCGGACCAGCTCCACCGTGGTCAGCTGCGCGGCTCTGTTGGTGAGGGCTTCGACGGAGATCTCGATGCCCGGGGCCAGCGCGCCGCCGAGGAACTCGCCGCGCGCGGACACCACGTCGATGTTGGTGGAGGTGCCGAAGTCGACCACCACGCAGGCCTGGCCGAACAGCCGGTGCGCGGCCAGGGTGTTCACCACCCGGTCGGCGCCGACCTCCTTGGGGTTGTCCACCAGGATCGGCACCCCGGTGCGGACCCGGGGCTCGACGATCACCGAGGGCATCGTGTCCGCGTTGCGGTCGAGCATCAGCCGCATCTCACGCAGCACGGTCGGCACGGTGGACAGCGCGGCCACGGCGGTGACCCGCGGCGCGTAGCGCCCCAGCATGGACCGCACGGCCACCTCGAACTCGTCGGCGGTGATCCGGGCGTCGGTGCGCATCCGCCAGTCGCGGATCAGCTCCGGCCGCGGGTCCGTGTCGTCCGCCGTCGCTTCCGGGTAGAGCCCGAGCGCGATCTGGGTGTTGCCGACGTCGATACAGAGCAGCACGGTTACGAGCCGGCGACGAGCGCTCCGGAGAACAAGCCGGAGCCCTCCGGGGCGTGCCCCGGATCGGTGCCCTGCTCCTGGACCCGGTTGAACCCGTCCACGAAGACCACCCTCGGCTGGTACGACCGCGCCTCGGCGTCGGTCATCGCGGCGTAGGAGATCAGGATGACCAGGTCGCCGGGGTGCACCAGGTGCGCGGCGGCCCCGTTGATGCCGATCACCCCGCTGCCCCGCTCACCGGGGATCACGTAGGTCTCCAGCCGGGCGCCGTTGGTCACGTCGACGATGGCCAC
>JAESFN010000548.1_pt1 | contig 31519 bp, 30 predicted proteins | sample 9269411 | NCBI WGS metagenome assembly JAESFN01 (sample SAMN14505399, study PRJNA617100) | algae metagenome | isolation source: Iphinoe sp. HA4291-MV1 and co-occurring heterotrophs from trail next to... | place: USA: Maunawili Falls, Hawaii | collected 2009-07-25
CGTTCTTCTTGAACGCCTCGAACTGGTTCGCCACGAAGAGATTCACCCACGGCAGATCGGTGAGCAGCTGCTGCAGCACCTGCTGGTACAGCGCGGCGCGCTTCGCCTGATCGGTTTCGATCGCGGCATCGGCGATCCACTTGTCGACGTCGGCGTTGCTGTAGCCGGAAGTGTTGCTGTCTTGGCCGGTGCCGAAGTTCGACTGGAGCAGTGGTCCGGGATCGACGTAGGCGCTGGTGCCGGTGACGCCGATTTCGAAGTTCTTGCTCGACGGCACGTGCACGTCCGCGATCATCGTCGCGTTCTCCACCAGATTCAGCTCAGCATCAATACCGATGGTCTTGAGCTGCTCCTGGAGCACCACGGCGGCGTTCGAGAGGAAGGAATACTGCGACCACGAGGTGATCTTGGTTTTGAAACCATCCGGGAAACCGGCTTCGGCGAGCAGCGCTTTCGCACCCTCGACATCAGCCGGGGCCGGCACCGCATCGATCCCCGCCCAGTAGCCCGGCGGGAAAACGGTCACAACCGGGGTGCCGTGCCCGAAGATCGCGGCATCGATCATCGGCTGGCGATCGACCACCATCGAAATCGCCTGGCGAACCTTGGGATTGGCCAGCGTTTCGTTGTCGAGATTGAAGATCACGAAGCGGATGTTGGTGTTGGCATCACCCGCCATGGCGAGATCGCTGTTGCCCTTGAGGGTGTCAACATCGCGCAGCGGGGCGTACTCGATGAAATCGGTCGTGCCCTGAACCAGCGAGGTGGTGCGCGCGGTATCTTCCGGCACGATCGTCATTTCGATGCCATCGAGATACGGCAGCCCTTCGCGCCAGTGATCGGCGAACTTCTCGAGTTTGATCGAGGTGTTCGGGATGTACTCGACGAACTTGAACGGGCCGGTACCCATCGCGACCTGGGAAACGTCGTTGTTGTTCGCTTCCACAAACGCCTGCGAGTAGATGATCATCGAGATGTCGGCAAGAACCGTGATGAACGACGCATCCGGGCTCTTCAGCTTGATCACCACGGTGGCATCGTCGGGAGCGGTAAGACCGCTGACGCTGTCCGCCGCGCCGGTGTTGAACTCGGTCGCGCCCACGATACCGATGAGGTTCGAGGTGCTGGTCGACGCGGTCGCCGGATCGAGAATGCGAGTGAAGGTGAAGACGACATCGCTCGCCTTCAGCGCGCTGCCATCGTGGAAGAGGGCGTTCGGCTGCAGGTGGAAGGTGTACTCAGTGCCATCGGCGCTAATATCCCACGACGCCGCCAGACCGGCGATCGGAGACAGCGACGGATCAACTTCGACCAGGGTGTCGTAGATGTGCTCGACCACGTGCCAGATTGCGGTCAGGCTCTGGGTCTGCGGATCGAGCGCCGTCGGATCGGCCTGGAGACCAACCTTCAGCGTGCCACCGGCAACCGGAACCGGCGAGGCGTCCTGGGCATTCGGCACCAGCTTGGCCGAGGTCACGCCCGGCGCTGCTTTGGCGGCCATGCCGAGGGTGGAGATGGTGGCGGCCGACATACCCAGCGCGGCGGCGCGGGTCATCACCTTGCGGCGGGAGAGCTTGCCGCTCAACGCGCCGTCAAGGAGCTTCTTGAACTCTTGCTGTTCGCTCACGCACTGAACTCCTTCGTCGATGTAAACGACATCGTGTACAACGGATCGCCCCATTCGAGGCAATCGACCACCGGTGCGCTCCAAACCCCTCTGGCGATCGCACAACCAGATTCCGGGCGAGGCTCGCCACGTCAGGATGTGTGGAGTATAGCGGAAAGACTCCACATCGCCGCCCGAACGGGCCATGCCAGGTGGAGGGGATTCGTCGTCCGTTATCCGTCTTCCGTCGCCCGTAGTTACGGAAAACAGACGACGGACAACGAAGAACGCGCTTACTCCTCGATCCAAACCTCACGAAGCTTGTAGTTCGTACCAGTCGGGATGTGGGTGAATCCCTTCACGTTCGCTTTCATCGCTTCGTATTGATTGGCGACGAAGAGATTGATCCAGGGAAGATCGTCGAGCAGCTGCTGCTGGATCTGCTGGTAGAGCGTGGCCCGGGTTTCCTGGTCCGATTCCACCGCCGCCTGCGCGATCCACTCGTCGACCTGCGGGTTGGAATAACCCGAGGCGTTGCTGCTTTCGCCGGTGCCGAAATAGGAGAGGATCAACGGCGCGGGATCGACGTAGGCGCTGGTGCCGGTAACACCGATCTCGTAATCCTTGCTCGCGGGCACGTGCACCTTCTCGACCATGGTCGCGTTTTCAACCAGGTTGAGCTCGGCATCGATCCCGATCTGCTTGAGCTGCTCCTGCATCACCACCGCGGCATTAGACAGGAAGGAGTACTGCGACCACGAGGTGATGCTGGTTTTGAATCCGTCGGGATAGCCGGCCTCCGCCAGCAGCGCTTTCGCGCCCTCGATATCCGCGGGCGGGATATCGACCACCAGCGCGGCCCAGTAATCGGGCGGGAAGATCGTCGATACCGGGGTGCCGTGCCCGAAGATCGCGGCGTCGATCATCGGGGTGCGATCGACCGCCATCGCAATCGCCTGCCGCACCTTCAAATTGTTGAACGGCTCTTTATCCATATTGAACGTGACGAAACGGATATTCGTGTTGGTATTGCCGGTCAACACCAGATCCGCGTTCTGCTGCAACGTATCGACGTCGCGCAGCGGCGCATACTCGATGAAGTTCGTCGCGCCCTGGATCAGCGACGTGGTGCGCGCGGTATCCTCCGGCGCGACCAGCATCTCGATCGCATCGACATAGGGCAAGCCGGTGCGCCAGTGATCGGCGAATTTCTCCAACTTCACCGAGGTGTTCGGGATGTACTCGATGAATTTGAACGGCCCGGTTCCCATCGCTGTCTGAGTCATATCGTTCGCTTCGGCAAATGCCTGCGAGAAAATACTCTGAGATGTATCTGAAAGCACCGTGATGAACGACGCATCGGGTGAAACGAGCGTGATCTCCACGGTCGCGTCATCCAGCGCCTTCAAGCCGGTAACTGTCTCGGCGGTACCAGCGTTGAACTCCGCCGCACCCTCGATCCCCATCAGGCTCGACACGGTCGGCGATGCGGTTTCGGCGTCGAGTTGTCGGCTGTATGAAAAGACAACGTCGCTTGCCTTCAGCATCGAGCCATCGTGGAATTGCACGTTCGGTTGCAGCTTGAAAGTGTAGGTGAGTCCGTCCGCGCTCAGCTCCCACGATGCGGCCAGCGCTGGTTGTGGTGCAAGCGAGGCATCAACTTCGATCAGGGTGTCGTAGATGTGCTCGACCACGTGCCAGAGCGCGGTGAGGCTCTGCTGTTGCGGATCGAGCGCGGTGGGATCAGCCTGCAGCCCCACCTTCAGCGTGCCGCCCGGTACCGGTGAGGCGCTTTGCGCCGCGGCGGACCATCCGATCGCGGGAACCACCGCCGCCGAAAGTCCGAGCGCCGCGGCGCCGGTCACCACCTGCCGCCGGTTCAATGAACCACCCATTTCCGCTCCTGTCATTCAATTCTGACGACCAATTGCGGCAGTATACGGGGCAAAAGGCAACCTGGGGTTGACACCCCAGGTTGCCTTTCGATGCCCTTTCGGAAACCCATGCCTGCGCAATTGGGACGTCGTTGTCCGACTCGCCGTAGTGGTGAGGGCCAGGTTCGCTACCCCTCGAAACCGATCTGGTGCTTCGGTGCTCCCACGCTCCCCGCATGCGGCCCATGTGCCGCGAGCGCGTTCACCCCCGATTGCGACCTTCCTGGCCCCAGCCCCCACCAGTACGGCGCGTCGCCCGTTGCCCGCCGGTCGCCACCCGTAGTTACGGATCGCGGCTGACGGACAACGGAGAACGCGTCCCCTACCCGTCCCGCGGTTCGATGATCGGCTCGCCGATGGTCTCGCCTTCCGGCGTGGCAGTCGCGTTCACCGATTCACCGAGATCGTCATCACCCTCTGGTTTGTCCGATTCGTCCTCCCCACCCTGCGATCCCTTGAGGCGGCCGCGCACCACAGTGCGTTCGCGATACTCGGAGATGCTCGGATCCCAGGTACCGCCGCAGGTGATGAGGGTGATCATTTCCTGCTCGCTGGGACCGGTGATTTTGGTCATGTCAGCGTCAGCCACCTTCACCAGCTCCACCCACTCGACGAGGTAGGTGAATTCACCGCATCCTTCATCGCGAACGATGATTTCGTCGTTCTCTTTCAATTGATCGATGGCGAAAAAGACGGCTTCGGGCTGGCCGTACCAGTTCAGGTGACCGGCGAACACCGCATTCCCTACCTGACCGGCGCGACCCGTTTCCTTGTACCAGGCGACATCGTCACCATTCGTCGGGTCCTGCAACGTCTCGTTGACCACCTCCAGCACTTCGACCTTCGCATCGACCTTGATGCTCGGCACGAGCAGGCGCAGCGGTGGAATCACCGGCGCTGCCACGGGTGTGCCGTCCGGACTCACCGTTTCGGTGGCAGTTGCCGTGGGGGTGGGATTTTCGCAATCACCGTTTTCCCAGGGATCCTTCGGCGGATCCTCGGCCTGCCCGATCGGTGCCGCAATCGCCGCCGTTCCTCCCACCAGCACCGCACCGGCGGCGACGGCGGATGCGCGCAGCAGTTCGCGACGGGTTCGCGGCATCGCGAGGGTGGTCAGCATCCGGGGTTTGGCTTCGTCATTGAATCGCATCATCGTTGTTGCTCCTTGCCTGCCCCGGCATCGGGGTGTGGTTTCTGAGTACGATGATGCAGCGGAGGGGAATGAGATACCTCCGCAAAATTACTGAATTTGCGATTCGCGACTACCTAGGTGATGAAATGGCGGAACAACCGCGACGAGTACTGATTACGGGCGCAAACGGTGTGATCGGGGCGGTGCTGCGCGCCCACCTCAGCGATCGCTACGATCTCCGGCTGATGACGCGCCGACCAGCCGATTTCCCCAGCGTTGTCGCTGATATCACCGATCTCGACGCCATCCAACCTGCCTTCGAGGGCATCGATGCCGTGATCCATCTCGCGGGATCAGCACCGGTGCAAACACCCTGGGAAGGGATTCTGCAAAACAATCTCATCGGGGTTTACAACGTCTACGAAGCGGCCCGCCGCGCTGGTGTGGCAGCGCTGATCTATGCCTCTAGCAATCACGCCATCGGCGAATACGAGATCGACGCGCAACCCGAGCTGTACCGGCTCGATGACCCACGCGTGTTCGATCACACCGTCGAGGTGCGGCCCGATTCGCTCTACGGCGTGTCGAAGGTCTACGCCGAAGCGCTCGGGCGCTACTACCACGATCGCTTCGGCATGCGGGTGTACAACCTACGCATCGGTTCGGTGCGCGCAGATGACGACCCACGCAATCCGGAGATCGCCAACGGCGTCGACTGGATGGAGATTTCTCCCTCGGATTCCTACGCCCGCCACCGCGCCACCTGGCTCAGCCAGCGCGATTGCGCGCAACTCTTCGAGCGCTGCCTCGAAGCCACCGAGGTGAGCTGGGCAGTCGTTTACGGCATCTCCAACAACCCGCGCCAGTTCTGGGATCTCTCGCATGCGCGGGATTTGCTCGGTTACGCACCCGAGGACAGCGCTCCGATCGGGAACGAACCGTGACCCTCGCTATCCCTTCAACTCGCGAATCACCGGCGCGAGCCAGGTGATCGCCTCAGGCGTGATCGGATCGAGCACGATCTGGATGTGGCTGATACCGGCCGCGTGGTAAGCGCGAAAGGTGTCGGCGATTTCCGCGGGCGAGCCGGTGATGCCGGATTGCGCGCGCTCTCCGGCCGCGCCGGTGTTGCGGAACGAGCCACCCGGCGCGGTCACCAGCAGCGCCGCCGTCCGCTCGATCTCCGCCGGATTGCGACCGACTTCGCCGCAGATGCGGTCGATCCGCTCCAGAAACGGCTGCAGCCCAGCCACGGTGTTGCCGAAATCGGCGAACCAGATGTTCCACTGGTCGACGTGCGGCAGGGTCAGCCGCAGCATCTTTTCCCCGTTCGAGCCGATCATCAGCGGCATCCGACCATTGCGTGGACCACGCGGAATGATTTCGCAATCGGGAGCGCTGTAGAACTCACCGGTGAAATCGATCGCGCCGTTACGGATCAGCCCGTGAATGATCGTGAACGCCTCGGCAAAGCGGGAAAAGCGCTGGTCGTAAGGAATGCCCCACGGCGCGTAATCAGCCTCGTTCCATCCCGCGCCAAGGCCCAGAATGAACCGGCCAGCGCTGATTTCATCGATCGTCTCCGCCATTTTGGCAACCATCGCCGGGTTGCGAAAACCGGTGCAGAGCACGAGCGGCCCGAGTTCGACCGTGGTCGTAGCCGCGGCGAGCGCCGAAAGCATCGTCCAGCACTCCCACGGGCCACGCGCCTGCTCCCCGGCTCCGCGATAGAGCAGGTGATCGCCGAGCCAAAGCGAATCGAGCCCGATCGCTTCCGCGCGGCGCGCCATTTCGAGATGCTGATTCCAGCTCGCTACGTATTCCACTTCGGGAAGCTGGAGTCCGACTTTGAGCGGTCTGATCTGTTGCGAACCGGTCACACGCCACCCCTCATTTGCGACATCGAGCGAACTGGCGCGATTGTCGCGGGAACGAGCGCGGATCGCTAGGGCGCGAGTACCGTGGTGAGCGAGATTGCTTCCTGAGGTGAGACATCGAGCAACTCGAAGGTGAGCGTTTGCCGGAGGGAATCGCCGCCCGATGCGCAACTCGCCACCGGCACCGGATCGACCAGACTCACCGGCAGCGGTAACTCGCTGGCATGGCAGCCAGCGCTGGCGGGCTCACCAACGGAAAGCAACACCACGCCATCCGGCACGTGATCGACGACAACCGAAATCGCACCATTCACCTCCGACACCTCGTAGGTGAGTGCTCCACGCAAATGCCGGGTGCCATCCAGTCCAGTCAGCTCCTGCACCTGCCAGTCGGTGATGCGTGGTGCGGAAATCGCGGCCGCGGGCGGGGACGCCTCTCCATCGCTCGGCTCACTCTCGCCGCCAGCCGTCGGATCGGGCAGCGGGGTCGCCGTTTCCGGGGGAGCTATTGGCGTCTGGGTCGGCGCCAGAGTCGGGGTCGGTGGCACCGTGGTTGGAGTCGGCGACGGGACTGGCGAATTTGTGGGTGTGGGAATGGGGGTTGGCGTTTCGGTTGGTAGGGGTGTGGGAGTGCTCGTTGGTTGCGCCGCCGCGGTGGCGGTCAGGAACGAGGGATCGCAATTGACGCGGATGTAGAACGGTACCGAACCATCGCTCACGCGTGCGTCATCGAGCAATTCGCAACTGGGATCGGCGAGGGTGATCGCGATGGAATACGGGATACCGATCTCCAACCCATCGGGCGCCGCAAAGGTGGCGGGGGATGCAACGCAGTTTTCACTGATCACCGCGCCATCGGCATCGCGCGTTACCTGATAACAGACACTGCCCGAAAACGTTCCGCCACCGAGACTCGATTCGTCGCTGATCACGACGAACGGGCCTGCCCCCTGAGCCGATCGCGTCACATCGCCGGAGCGGCCGAACAACGCGATCGCGAGGGTGACAAGCACCGGCAAAATCGTTCGTTTGCGATGGTGAGCGATGAATCCGATTACGCTCGACATCCTATCGATCATTCCAAACCTACGTGCCGCATTCCCGTCTCTCGTGATCGACCATCACACGAGACTGTCCTGTCATTATGCGGGGTGCCAACAAGTCCCAAACGTGCCAGCCCGCACGGGCTGGCACGTTCGGAGCGATTGCAATGGCGTTACGCGAGTTGCGGCAACACCTTCGCGGCAATCAATTCCAGACCCGCGATATCGTCCATATCGATCCACTGCGCGTCGAAGCGCTGCACCCCCGCTTCCTTGAAGGCATTCATTCCGGCGGCGATCTGCGCGGGATCGCCAACCAGCGCGCCGCGACCACGCAGCACCTCGGGATCGGCGCCGTTCAGCTTGGCCACAGCCTCGGCTTCGGTGTTGCCGATCACCACGCGCGTCATCAACGAGCGCCCGAATGCGGCCCGATCGCGCCCGGCTTCATCGAGCAACTGATCGAGCGCCGCGTTGCGCTCGCGGAAAGCTTCCGGGGAGAGGAAGACGGCATTCCACTCATCAGCGTATTTCGCTGTCATCGGAATCGTTCGCTTCGGACCATTACCACCGACAACGATCCGCGTCGGGTACTCCGGTCGCGGTCGCATCAACGCATCCTGAATCTGGTAGTACGTGCCAGAAAAGCTGAACGGCTCCTCAGAGTGGATCAGTTGGCGCACCACCTGCAACGCCTCTTCCAGCCGCTGCATGCGCTCCGCCGCGGTATCGAGCAGCGGGAAATCGAAATTGGTGTGCTCGCGTTCCTGCCATCCCGCGCCGAGTCCGAGATGGAAACGCCCGCCCGAGAGATCGTTGATCGCGGTGGCGCTCCAGGCGGCGATCACCGGGTGGCGGAACGATACCGGTGACACGAGAGCCCCGAAGTGAATTCGCTTCGTGGCCGCCGCCAGATAGCTGAATGACGCCCAGAGCTCCAGGGCATCTTTGTAATCGCCCGCGGGATTCGAGAAGTGGTCGGATCGGTTGAGCCCGTAAAAGCCGAGCTCCTCGGCTGCCTGCGCCAGCCGCTTCCAGCGCGCCCAGTTAAGTCCATCCTGCCCTTCGAGCATGATCGAAACGTGCATCGGTGTGAACATCCTTCCTTCGTAACCAAACGGCATTACCGCCGCGATCCTAGGCCCTCCGCCCCGCTCACACAAGGCGTGGAACACATCCTCCCCGGACTTTCTGGTCAGCATCGGTCGTATGATTTATAATACACGCATATATTATCTTCGCGCGTATTTATTCACTGGAAAGGCACTGCCATGTGGCACACCGAGCACACGCACATCACGAGCGCCTCCGCCGCCGCCGTCTGGCGGTTCTACGAACCGGTTGAGCAACGCCTCAGATGGGAGAAGGGGCTCAGCGCGATTGCGCTGGATGGTCCGTTTGCGGCCGGAACCAGCGGCACGATGACGATCGACGGGCAGGAGCTTGCTTTCACCCTCATCGAGGTAGAACGCGAGGTTCGGTGGGCCGATGAAACCCCGGTCGCCGATGCTGGAATCGTTGTCCGCGTCATCCACCGGCTCGACGCGATTCCCGAAGGCACGCGCATCACTCACCGCGTGGAAATCGATGGCGAAGCTTCCGCCGAGCTCGGTCCGGTGATCGGCCCCCAGATTGCGGCTGATTTCCCCGAATCGCTCCAGGCGCTCGCAACGATGGCGGAGACGGTATAAAGGAGCCCATGAACGAGCCGTTTCCCACCACCTTCGACCATCCCTGGGAGGAGAGCCCGGGCTTGCTGCTCTGGCGCGCCACCAACGCCTGGCAAGCGCGGCAGCGCGCCGCCCTCCAGACGGTCGGGCTGACGCACGTGCAGTTCGTACTGCTCGCGGTTTCGGGGTGGCTGACCCGCGATGGTGACGCGCTCAATCAGGCCGAGCTCGCTCGCATCGCTGTGGTGGATGTCAACATGACCTCGCAAGTGCTGCGGGCGCTGGAGGCAAAAAAACTCATCACGCGAACCGTTCATCCAGCCGATCCCCGCGCTCGCACGATCGCCCTCACTGACACCGGTCGCGAATTGCTCGACACCGCGCTGCCGTTGATGGAGGGGGTCGATCGCGAATTTTTCGGCGATCGCGGCGAGCAAGCGAGCGTGTTGCTTCGCGGTCTGCCACCGAACAACAGCTGACAGATGAACGGAACCGCACGCCGATCGGCGTGCGGTTCCGTCATGCCCTCCCGTGAGTGAACTGTGTTTAGCGGGCAACACCCCGGCGCAGCACCAGGCCGCCGCCGATCAGGGTGAGACTGCCGAGCGCCAGGAGCAGCACCAATCCGCCGTCAGCGTTGGTCGGAGCGGTAACTCCAGCGCCGGTGGCCGGCGCGCTGGTGGCGCCGCCGATCGAGCCAACGATCTCGCCACAGGCGATCGCGCTCCCCTGCCCCACTTCAATTTCCGGGTCGCTGACCATCAGCGAGAACGAGCCGTTCAGCAGATCGGCGAGCGGAGTGTCGATGGTCGTCGTGCTCGCGCCGTTCTCATCGACATCGGTCAGCGAGTAGGCGGCGGTAGCATCGAGGTTGTCGCAGGTGCCGGGGTAGATCGCGGCCTTGTTGGTACCGGCGATGCCATCCATGGCTATCGTCACCTTGGTTTTGGTGCCATCGACCGCGAGCCGCGCGGTGCCGCTGGCGCCGGAATCATTGGAGGTAGCGAGGGCGATATCGACGCTGTTGTTCGATGCGACGTTGGTCGCGCCGCCGGTGCTTTCCGCAATCGGAATCGCGCCGCAGCTGACGATCGTGCCGAGATTGTTCGCGGCTTTGTGAACGCTGATCTGATGGGCTTTCGCCTGCAGATCGGCGAGCGCGACGTCGATCGTCGTTTCGCTCACGCCGTTGCCATTGACGGCGGTCAGTTCGTAGGCGGGTTTGGCATCGTAGGTGGTGCAATCGCCGGTGAAGATATTGACCGGGTTATCACCAACCGCTCCGGTGAGCTCAAGGCGCACATCGGTTTTCTTGCCATCCGCGGTCAGCGTCGCTGTGCCGGAAATCCCGGACCCGTTCTGCTCGGCAAGATTGACGACTACGGGCTGGCTTTCCTGGGCGGCGGCAGACCGGAACGCTCCGATGCCAAGAGCGATCGTCAACATCGCGACCGCAATCGCGATGCGGGCGAACGCCCGACGGGGTAAAGGCATGTGCGTTCCCTCCTCGCACTCCATAGTTGGCAGGCATACTCACCCCGTCCCATGCACGCGGGTGTACCTGCCGAGAAAATGAACCGCAACCCACCCCGATTCCCATCGGAGGGCCATCACGTTGCGGCTGATGCTTAACCCTATACCGTTAGGTGTTCGGACGCAAGTCCCATTCATCATGTACGTACATTGAGAATTTGAATGGGTTGATTAGGAAAAATCGACAATTCGCCTACGCTCTTCCATGAACGTTCGCGGCATTGCGGGACATGGTGTGACGAAGCGGTCACGAGAGGTAATCTTCTGCGGAATGTGAATTTCGCGGCAATCGTGAAATCAGTGCCGGATTGCGGTTTAGGAGCCGCTGGCGAGCTGATTCAGCACCTGCTGGGCATCATCCCAGCGCATATCGGTGGTGATGCGATTGAGGTCATCGTAGGCAAGATCTGAGCCGAGAATCGTGAGGATAATCATCGTGCCATCCTCACGCACCTGCGCCAGCACCACGCAGCCCCCGGCATCCCCGGTCGACCCAGTTTTGATCCCGACAACTCCGCTCACACCGAGCAGCTGATTGGTGTTCACTCCGGCGTAGGCGTTGCCATCGATCGAGGTGAATTCGTAGTTCGGCATCGCCACGATCATCACCAGCGCCTTGCTCTCCATCAGCGCTGCGCCGAGTTTCGCGACATCCTCGGCGGTGGAATAGTTGTTTTTGTCGTCATCGCCGGATGGATTGGTGAAGTTCGTATTGCTCAGCCCAAGCTGCTCGGCAAGCAGATTCATCTGCTCCACGAATGCAGCCCGAGCGGTATCGGGATCGTCACTTCCGCTTAGTTGCATACCGACGTAGCGCGCCAGCGCCATCGCGGCGTCACCACCCGATGGAACCAGCAGCCCCTGCAGCAATTGCTCGACAGTGAGCGTATCCCCGGCAAGCAATCCCATGTTTGAGTAGATGCCGGGATCGACGAGATCGCTCTCATCAATCAGCACCTGCTCGTCGAGATCGACATTCGCCACGGTCACCAGCGCGGTTGCAACCTTGACGATGCTGCCGATTCCCATCCGCTCCGTGGCATTGGTTTGATAGAGCGGTTTATCAACTTCGGGGTTGTAGGCGTAGACAGCACGCGCGGTAACATCGAGCCCATCGTCCGCGGTCGATGGCTCGGGTGTCTCATCCGTTTCCGGGGTTGGGGTTTCACCCCGCTCCGGTGCGTTTGGAAGGGTGTCTGCCTGCTGCGTTGGTTGGGAGTTGGCAATCTCGGCCGGCAAGGTCGGAGCCGGTTGCTGCGTCTCTGTTGTAGCCGTTGGGAGTGCGGGTGCGTTGATACTGGCTCCGGTTGTTCCGGTTGCAGTTGGATCGGCGGAATCGCTCAACGCCGAAATTCCCTTTACCCCAACCCCGACCAGCACCGCCAGGAGCACCATTGTCAGCAGGACAACTCCCCGGCTGCCGATCCCGAACCCGCCACGCTGCACGCCTGCGTTACTCCCGTTCCGAACTCTGAATCGCTCTCGCCCCACCGGCGCAGGGTGTTACCCACCTGTCAGGCATGACGCGCTTACGCAGCGAATGGTTTCGCCATCGGGAAAGTGTGCGCGTTACGTCGCCAAGCTGCAACGCAAATGCCGCCCGTTAGTCACAACCGTCGGTCCGGATTGAAAGGAAGCCAGAACCCGGCGCTGACGGGATCGGGGCTAATCGTCGACTTCGCCGAGCTCCTGGCGGAGGAGATGGCGGACATCGCGCGGGCTCAGACCATCCATCGAGCGCCCGATCGCGTCGTTCACCATTTCGCGCGTGTCATACCCGCGCGAACGCGCCCACTTCCAGAATTCGGTCCAGGAAACATCGGCAAGCTGCCCGTCATCTTCGTCAACGGGATCGGGCACCGGGCGCAATGTGGACCGATTACCGGGGTTCTGGTTCGGCTGATTAGAGCCACGCACCAGCGTCGGTTGCGTGCGCGGGCGCACCGTCACCGGCGGTCCCATCTGCCCGGAGCGCCCAGCAAGCGGGGCCGGAGTGGTGGACCGCGCGGGGGTCGGTTCTGGTGCGGGATCGGCTGGCCGCACCGGGATCGGCGCCGGCGGAGCAGGCTCCTCGGCGACCGGAGCGGTAGCGATACTGCGAGGCGCCGGTCGAGGTTCCGGTTGCGCGGCAACTGGCTGGCGGTAACCGAGGCCTTCGGCGGCGCGCACGATGGCGCGATCCTCCGCCGGTTCAATCGCCATTGCCACGCCATGCCCGGCGGCAGCCGGACCATCCGGAACAGAAATGTCGATCCGCACTGCGATGAGCGCTTCTTCAGAAGGGATCACTAGCGATGACATCCGCGCCTGGGGAAAGCGTTCCCGCACCCAGGCGAGCGCCTGCAGCGCGGGTGCGCGTGTCTCGGCGCGTTCGTTGATGTGGTCGCTCATGATGCCTGCCCTGTCTACCGGTGGCTGCGTCGCTGATGCCGGTTGCAACGAGTATAGCGAGCGCTGGCGAGAATTGAAGCAGCCGCGTAGCATCGCCGGGAGCGCGGTGAGGAGCGGCGATGAGCGACACAGACAAACGATTCGATTTGCACGAAATGATCTGGCCGGAAACGGGGCTGCACACGCGCGCCGATATTCCCGTGCGCGAAAAAGATCAGCTGGGTGAGGACGATACGATCAATTTGGAACTCGATTTCATTACGCTGTCGCTCTCACCACTGGAATTCATCCAGCTCGCCTCGTTTTTGCGGGTGAGTGTCGATAGCCTGCTCGATCAGCACCCCTCGTTTCAGCGCGCCGTGATCAACGCCTTCGATATTCGCGACTAGACCGGCCGATCAATCGAAGAGGTGATCGTCGGGGTGCGCCGGGCGCATCCGCGCGCTACCAAGCCCGGGAGCGATCCCCGGTTCGGCCACCACGGCCGGTGCGCGATCGCGGATCAGCGTGCGAATCGTGGTACCGGTGTAGACCACCAAAAAGACGGCGGTGAGGAAGAGCACGATCGCCGCACCGGAAGCGATATCCCATTCGAAGCTGAAAAACATCCCGAAAATACCGCCGCTCATCCCAATCAGTGTCGAGAGAATCAGCATCGTGCCGAAAGAATCGGTGAGCAGCCGCGCTGTCACCGGCGGCACCACGATCGAGGCGGCGATCAGCGTCACACCGACCACATTGAGTGACGCCACCACTGTCGCTGCCAACGCCAGCGAGAAGCCGATGTCGATCCAGCTCACCGGCACACCGTACACCTGCGCCAGCTCCGAATCGAACGTGACGAAAAGCAGCTGTTTGTAGGCGAAAAAGATCCCGATGGCGACCACCGCGGTGACGCAGGAAACGACGACGATGTCCTGGCGATCGACCCCGAGAATATTGCCGAAGAGGGCCGCTTCGAAATTGCGGGTAAACGAGCGCTTTTTGCTGATCAGCGCCACACCGAGCGCGAACGAGGCGGTGGTGATGATGCCGATCGCGGCATCCGCCCCGATTTTGCGCCGCCGCGAGACGGTGTTGATCAGAATCGCCGAAACAAAACCCCAGGCCCCGGCGCCGAGATAAAAATTGAGATTGATCAGATAGCTCACCACCGCGCCACCGAACACCGAGTGCGACAACCCGTGCCCGATGTAGCTCATCCGCCGCAGCACGATGAACACGCCCATCATCCCGCAGAGCGCGCCCACCAGTGTCGCGGCCAGCAAGCCATTGCGGAAGAACTGGTAGTTCATCGGTTCGGTAAAGAAATCGATCATCGCACGGCATCCTGAACTGGGGTGAGCAACTCGGAAAATGGACGGTGGCTGCCGGCTTCCGCCACCAGGAGCGCGCCGCTATCGGCATCGCGAACCACGCGCATTTCGGAGCGGAAGGTTGCGCTCAACACGGCGTTGGTGAAGGTGTCCACAGGCCTCCCCTGCTCCACGATGCCGCCATTCACGCACACCACCCAGGGGAGATGCGCGGCGACCGTGTTGAGCTCGTGCGTGGTCATCACGATCGAGACGCCATCGCGATTGAGCCCCGCCAGGAGATGCAGAATGTCGTCGCGGGTTTTGATATCGACACTCGCCGTTGGTTCATCGAGGATCAGCAGTTCCGGCCGTGCGATCAGCGCACGCGCCAAAAACGTGCGCTGCTGCTGCCCGCCGGAAAGATCGCGGATGTGGCGATGCGCCAGTCCGCCAATCCCGAGTTGCTCCAGCACCTCAGCCACCTCACGCCGGTCGGAACGGCTCGCCCACGGCAGCCATCCCATGCCGCGAACCTTGCCCATCAGCACCACATTTTCGACAGTGACAGGAAAGGTCCAATCGACCGTTTCCACCTGCGGCACGTACCCCACGGCCAGCGGTGGCCGGCCGTACCCGACCGATCGCCCTCCGACGCTCACCTGCCCGGCGACGCTTGGCGTCATCCCCAGCATCGTCTTCAGCAGCGTCGTTTTGCCGGCGCCGCTCGGCCCGATCAACCCGACAAACGATCCTCGCTCGACCCGCAGGGTGACATCGCGCACCACTGGCGCCCGCCGGTCATACCCCGCAGAAACATGATTGAGCTCAACGATATTGGAGGTCATTGGGGTATCCGTTGTCCGTTGTCCGTCGTCCGTTTTCCGTAGCTACGGACGACGGATAACCGCCCTACTCCGTCCACGTATCCCAGGGTTCGATTCCCGCCAGGGCATCGATGTTTCCACCGAGTGCCGGGATCATCAACTGCATGTTCTTCAGCATCATGCCGACGTAGGTATGCTCGGGCGCGCCCGGATCGCCCGGAGGATCGTCATCACGCAACTGATCGATATAGACCGCCCCCGCTTCCTTGGCGATCTGCTCCAGCACATCGCTCGGGAATACCTCCGAGCCGAAAACGGCCGGGATTTGCTCTTCCTTGATCTGGTCGATCAGATCGGCAACTTCCCGCGGCGACGGCTCGGAGAAATCAGACGGTTGCACGGCACCAATCACGGTCATTCCGTAATGTTTCGCGAAATAGGCGTAGGAGTCGTGATAGGTCAGCAGTTTTCGGTTCTGTTCCGGAATCGTTTGCACCGCCGTCATGATGGCGGCATCGAGCCGGTTGAGCACATCGCCGTAACGAGCTAGGTTGGCGGCATAGTAGTCAGTGTTGGCGGCATCGTGTGCGGCGAGGCGCTGGTTTGCCAGCACAGCGTAGTTCAGCGCGTAGGGCACATTGATCCAGAGGTGTGGATTTGGGTGGCCATCCTCTTCCGGGAAGGAGAAGTCGAACTGCCACTCATCCTCAGTAATGGTGTTGTTTGCAAGTTGATAGAGCTCGGCGCCATCCTTCATGTTTGCTTCGGCGAGCTCCATCGTCGGATCTTCGAGATCGAGTCCGTTGATCAGGATCAAATCGGCGGCAGCGAGATACTTCGCATCCGAGGGGGCCGGTTCGAAGGTGTGCGAATTCACTCCGTCCGGCACGATCCCGTGAAGATTGATGCGATCCCCGGCGACATTGCGCACGATGGATGAAATCGGCGCCACGGTCGTCGCCACATTCAATTTGCCGTTATCGGTGAATTCCTCACTCCAGCCAAGCGACGAGGTCGGCGCAGCCGCAGGAGTGCTCTCTTGCGCAAACCCCGGCAAACGGCGTCCCAATGCGAGCGCGGCAACTACGGACGTGCCGGCGATGGCGGAGCGGCGCGAGATCCGCCAGGAAACGAGACTATTCATGGTCATCGGTGGCAATACTCCCGGGCAATCTATCGTGCGAGGAAATCGCAGCGTCACTAGGACGCTACTACCAGATGCGTCTCTTCGCAACTGCATATCTTTGCGGAACTGCTACATTGGACGATCGGGCCACATGGTAGGATCGGCAAGAACAGCGACATCCCGGGTAAAACGTCGCTACCGATGAATTGTTCGATGGAATCAACTGTGCCGCAGACCACGTCCCAAACCCATGATGCCGCCGTGCGACTGTTACACGCCGCACGCCAGCGAGCCACGCCGCAACGCGTGGCAGTGCTGGAAGCGCTGCTCCAAGCCAATACGCACCTGACGGCCGATCAGATGTTTTCTAACCTCAGCGATCGCGTGCCGTCGCTCACCCTTTCGACCGTGTATCGCACCCTGGAGCGGCTGCGCGAGGTCGGGTTAATCACCGAAACCGATCTTGGTGAGGGTGCGCGTCACTTCGAGCTCTTCGGGGACGAGCCGCACCATCATCTGGTTTGCCAGGGATGCGGCGCGATGCTCGATCTCGACGATCGCCTGGTCGCGCCGTTGCGCGACCGTATTCGCGACGAACTGGGGTTTGCCCCGCGTCTCGATCATCTGGCGGTGTTTGGTCTGTGCGCCTACTGCCAGGGAAAAGAAACGGGATCTTCGTAAATGCCGATCTACGGGTTCAGCTGTCCTAATTGCGAAGCATCGTTCGATCTGGAGCGCCCAATGGCGGCGGCATCCGATCCCGCACCCTGCCCGGTTTGCGGCGCCGAATCTCCCCGCGCCATCTCCTCCCCCCGCTTCCTCTTTAAGGCCGACCCCCGCGACAACCGCCCCTACTGGCACAACCACGACGGATATTCCCACGCTCACGCGCCCCGCCGGGGCCAGCACCGCACCCCGAACGAAGATCACTGAGGGGGCGCTCGCCAAACGCTGATAGCGCTACCGTGCGCTGAATCGCAAGGCTTGCTCGCAACCCGGCCGAATACAGTCCTCAGCGCGTAATTTTTTGAGGTCGCCGCTCTACCTTAGCCGCTGGGGGGAGGGAAATCAGTTGAATGGCTCCGCCGTCGACGCGAGCACATACCAGGGGCATTCCACGCCGGCTGGTATCAGGAAGTTGAACGGCCCGGTTGCATGCGGAGGGAGCTGGCTTGGTACTGGATTAGCGGTCGCATAGTAGCGAAGTCCGCCATCTGGGCCGAAACAGAGCAACGTCACCTTCACAAGCTTCGGCTTAACCTCGGAAGGATTGAATTCGGTGGTGAGGTACCAAGCGCAGAAGCAGCTCAACGGTTGGTGTGGTATCTCAGCAGATGCAGAAAGAAATAAATCCAACTCGAGCGTTCGCTTGCATTCTCCAACGATTAGGTTGGTATAAATCTGTCCTCCTGTGGGGCTCCCTCGAAGTTGTCACCGGCACCATCCCTATATCCCACCAGGGCGATTGGGCTGAGCGATTCGCCGTTCAGCACTGCTGGGAGTTTCTTGCTTCCTGCTAGATTAGTCACCTGCCGGCGCCAAGCGCTAACTCGGTCAAGAGTGAAGAATGTGAATTCCAATCTGCGCTGGCGACTGGCACTAATTGAAGCGAGGCTAGCCCGTCATCACCTTCCTCGTACCTGGACGAGAGAGGATCTGCACGTTCTCGAGGTCGTTCGAACTTGGAGTCGGGGCAGTGAAGCTACGCATGAACTACGATCGTCCTGAGGCAGTTGGTGCACATTCGGATTGGTATGCGCCGATGAACACGATGGGTGAAAATACAGCTCCAACACCGGACAACTCAGGACTTGCCGACAAGACGGACAACGAACTGTTCCAGCTATGGGCAGACGTCATGGCCGAATTTCGGCGCCGGGGACTGACACGAACGGCGAACAACCCAGTTGCTGACTACGCCGAGCATCTTGTGGCGAAGCAGCTTCAGTTGACACTTCAAAGCAATTCCAAGGCCGGTTACGATGCGGTTGGTCCTGACGGGATTCGCTACCAAATCAAAGCCCGGCGTATGACTCGCCCGCGGCCAAGTCTTCAACTCGGAATGCTACGCAATCTCCAAGCCGACGAATTCGACGTCTTAGCGATCGTGTTGTTCGGGCCCAGGTTCGAGATGCTCGGCATCTGGTCCGTTCCAATCGCTGTCGTTCGCGAGTACGCGTCATATCATGCTCACGTCAATGCACACATTCTCCACGCCCGTCAGTCGCTTTTGAACGATGAGCGCGTCACCAAACTTCAATAGAATGCATTTTCGCAACTACGCGAAATGAGCGGTGGCCGCAACACGGTCACGGCAACGTTCGAGGTGGCGTCGCTTGAATCTATGACCTTTGGGCTGGATGAGCACCCCCCATTTGTGTCATATCTCCTTTATGTAATTCTTGATAAAGTGCCGACATCGATTCACTAGTTCAGCCCCTCCGATGAATCGAAGCGTCATCGCATCGCTTCGGTGCGCGCGGGATGTGGAAGCATGCCGTTCATGGCGCCGCGATCGCGATGGTCGCGATGTTTCACTTGCCCCTCTCTGCACGTCGTGGCGTATCTGGCATCGGTGCCAACGCGGTGCGTGTGGAAACGGAGTGGCTGCTATGCCGGGGCCCTCTATTCAACTCCTGGGTCCATTCACCATCGAGCATGGCTCCGGCTGGGGTGATCTGCCGCGCGGTTCGAAAGCGCGCGAGCTCTTCTCCTACCTGCTCTTGCATCGCGATCGGCCTGTGGCGCGCACCGCGCTCGCCGATCTGCTCTGGTCCGATCAGGATGCCGCGCACAGTTTGAAACAGCTCCGGCACTCGCTGTGGCAGCTGCAATCCGCCTGCGGCCGGGACGAAGAAACGCCTCTGTTCGAGATCACGCCCCGGAGCGTCACGCTCCGGAGCGAAGCCATCGCGGCGCTCGATATCGCTGAGTTCGAGCGCGCGTTCGAGCAGGTGCGCGGACCGGCCTCGCGCTCCTTCAGCCCGGCCGATGTCGCCACCGCCGATTCCGCGATCTCGCTCTATCGCGGCGATCTGCTCGCCGGATTCGATTACGACTGGTGCATCGTCGAGCGCGAGTTCTTGCGCAGCGCCTACCTGACGATGCTCGACCGGTTGATGATCAACTGCGAGCAGAACGGCGAATACGAGCTTGGGATCGATTACGGCGAACGCATTCTGCGCGTCGATCGCGCCCGGGAGTATACCCACCGCCGGATGATGTACCTCCACGCGCTGCTCGGGAATCGCACCGGCGCCATGCGCCAGTACGAGCGGTGCCGGAGCGCCTTGACCGAGGAGCTCGATGTCTCCCCGGCCCGTCCGACCGTGCAACTCCACATCCTAATTCGCACCGGTGCCGATCTCCCGGTCCGCACCCCGCACCACGCCGCCGATCTCGCGCCCTCCCCGGTCGATCGCGATCTCGCCCCCCTCGAGCGCCTCCGCGGTATCCAGCGCGCCCTCCTCGATCTCCAGTCCCAGATGCAGACTGAGTTTGGACACGCCGAACCGTAGCTGGGCCGGATATCCCGTTACCTCCCCCCACCCTGCGAAATGACTCGTCCTCGTGAACCGCACCGGACGGAGCCATGCTCCGCGTCCGGCAACGATGCGTCGACACTGCGAGTGGAGTGGTGCGCCCGATACCTGCGCGCAATGACGGATCTAGGAGGACGACCCTCTTGGCAACCAGGCTAAAGACGCTTTAGAGACGCTTCCGAGACGTCGCGGCCGTACGGTCCACCTCAGCAACTGAAACAGGCGGTTCCGGCGTGAGCGATCGGAACGGGGTTCGCATTGGACAAGGCCGAAGTGGATGCAAACATCGCCCAATCGATCGTGGTCCGGGTGTGGCTGGAAAATCCGGAACCAGACCATGCACCGAGCGATTGGCGCGCGAGGATCACGCACGTTCCCAGCGGCGAATCCCGCACGGTCGATAGCCTGTGCGGGATTGCCCGTTTTTGCGCGGCGCGATTGCTGGCGGTGAACGCGCGGCTGCGCTGGTACGAAAAAATCATGCTGCGCTTCATGGGTGGGAGAGAGCGATGACGGCGCACGCTGATGCTTCGCTCGCCATCCTCCCGGCGCTGCAACGGCTCGATGCCCTGCTGGCGAGCGCGGCCGGTTTGGCCGGGGAGCACTCCCCGCCGGAATCGGACGGGTCGGAATCACGCGGCTTGGTGAGCGGGCTCGACCAGGTGAAACGCCTGCTCGAGCGAGCGCCGGCCACTCCCCTGTTCGGGCCGAATCTGCCGCTGGCCCCGTTTCCGGACGACGCCGGGCGATTCGCCTGGCTGGCCCGAACCTTTGGACTGGATGATTTCGATCTCGATGTGCTGATGCTGGCGCTGGCTCCGGAGCTCGATCTCCGCTACGAGCGCCTGTACGCCTGGTTGCAGGACGATGCCAATCGCCGCTGTCCGTCAGTCGATCTCGCGCTCAATCTGCTCTGCGCGAACGCGGCCGAGCGGATCGAGCGACGGGTCCATTTCGCGGTCGATGCGCCGCTGCTCCAGCACCGGCTAATCGCCCTGGCCGGAGACGGCACGCTGCTCTCGCGTACGATCCGGCTCGATGAGCAACTGATCCGCTTGCTGCTCGGCGAGCAATCGCTCGATTCCCGGCTCGACGCGTTCGCCACCGTCAGCTGGCCAACCCGTGACCGCTCGGATCTCCGGCTCGCTCCGGAAACCGTCGCGGTTTTGCCGCGTTTCGGGATCGACCGGCTGCACGAGCTGCGACTCTACTTCGAGGGACCGGATCGGTCCGGGGCGAGCGCGGTGGCCGAGGTGCTGGCCGGTGAAGCGAACCGGCCGCTGCTGGCGATCGATCTCGAAGACGCCCGCACCGCCAGTGTCGATCTGGCCGCGTTGATCCCGGTGCTCTTCCGGGAAGCCTGGTTCCGGGGTGCGGCGCTGTTCGTAGCCGGGCTCGATCAGCTGCGCAACGAGCCTCGCGCCCGCGCCCGCCTGCACCATGAGCTGGCCGGCGCGCCGGGGTTGGTGATGCTGGCCGGCGATGAACCCTGGCGTCCGGAAGGGGGCCGGGCAAGCGGCGTGGTTTCGCTCCCCTTCCCCTTCCCGCCAGCCAGTGCGCGACGCGCGCTCTGGAGCGAACACCTGGGGGAGCTGGAGGTGGAGATCGACTCCGCCACGCTCGATACACTGGCCGGGAATTTCAAACAGACCGCCGATCGGATCGCCGATGCGGCGCTGGCGCTGCAGCGGCGGCAATCGCTCAGCGGCGTTGCCCCGGAACCGGCGGATTTCTTCGCGGCGGCCCGGGCGCAATCGAGCCAAGAGCTCACCACCTTCGCCCGCCGGATTACCCCGGTCCACCGCTGGGACGATCTGATCCTGGGCGAGGATGCGACGGCACAGCTTCGCGCATTGCGCGACCGGGTGACCTACCGGGAGCGGGTGCTTTCGGAGTGGGGCTTCGCTCGGATGCTGCCCCTAGGTCGCGGTTTGACCGTGCTCTTCTCCGGACCGTCCGGCACCGGCAAAACGATGGCGGCTGAGGTGATCGCCGGCGAGCTCGGGCTCGATCTGTTTAAGATCGATCTGGCCACCATTGTCAGCAAATACATCGGTGAGACGGAAAAGAATCTCGAAGCGGTGTTCAACGCCGCGGCTCGCGCCAACGGCATTCTCTTTTTCGATGAGGCCGACGCCATTTTCGGCAAGCGTTCGGATGTGAAGGACGCGCACGATCGCTACGCGAACCTGGAGATCGCCTACCTGCTCCAGAAGATGGAGCAGTTCGATGGCGTCGCCATTCTGGCCACGAATCTCCGCGACCATCTCGATGACGCGTTTCTGCGCCGCCTCCAGATCGTGATCGATTTTCCGTTGCCCGATGAGGTGCAGCGAGCACGGATGTGGCGCGCGTTTCTCCCGGCAGAAGCGCCGCTCGATCCGGAGATCGATTTCGCGGCGCTCGCCCAGCGCTTCCGATTGAGCGGCGGCAACATCAAGAACATCGTCGTTTCGGCGGCGTACGGAGCCGCGGCCAACGGCGGCCAGATCGATACCGGGCATCTGCTCCAGGCCACCCGGCGCGAGCACCAAAAGATCGGCCGGCGCATGACCGTGCTCGATCTCGATGGCGCGCTCGCGGGACGCAGGGAGTAACGGGCGATGTTCCACGATCTCGATGACACCCTCGAAAACGTGCTTGATGGCGCTGTCTTCCCGCCGGCACTTGGAGCGGTCGATATCAGCTTCAAGAAACCGGACAGCACGGTCACCTTCAGCGGCGCCACCATCAATCTTTTTCTCTACAGCGTGAAAGAGAACCGGCTGCTGCGCGATCCGGTGCCGATCCTCGAGTTCAGGAACGGCGCGTTCGAGCGGCGATTGCCGCCGATACGGGTCGATTGCGACTACATCGTCACCGCCTGGAACACCAATCTCTCGCTGGAAGCGCGGGTGGCGGCCGAGCATCAGCTGCTGGCCATCGCGCTGACCCGGCTGAGCCGGTTTCCGGTGATTCCGCCGGTTTTTTTGGCCGGCGGCATGGTGAATCAGCCGTTTCCGATCCAGCTTTGGGTCGCGCAAGAGGAGGAGGGAAAGAGCCTTGGGGAGTTCTGGAGTTCGCTCGGCATCTCGCCGGTCGCCTCGTTTCACCTGATGGCCACGATCGCGCTCGAACCGCCCGATCCGGTCATCGAGGGACGGCCGATTACGACCAGGGTGCTGGAGCTCGATGCCGATCTCGATCCAGGCACGCTTCCGACGGCAGTCGCGTACAGCTTCGGCGGCACGATCACCGATAACGCCCAGGCTCCGGTGGAAAAGGCATTGGTCACGCTCGACGGCGGGCAGACCGCTGAAACGAACGAGCAGGGGCGCTATGTCTTCGAGCGGGTACCGCCGGGAACCTATCCCATCGCCATCACCAAAGGAGCCGCAGTGACGAATGGCAACGTGACGATTCCGCCCGATCCGATCGCCAATCCGCAAGCGTCCTGGGACGATTTCGACTTCACCCTTTAATCCGGCGGCAGCTTATTCGCAGGCACGAGAGGAGCAGGAAATGCCCGATTACACAACATTCGCGCCGGGAGTTTACACCGAGGAAGTCACGGCAACCGTCGCCATCTCGGGCGTCAGCACGAGCATTGCGGCCTTCATCGGTCTGGTGGCGAACACGGTTGAAATGCCCGTCCATCCGAATCCGGCCACACCCTATACGGTGGGCGCGCGCGGGGTGTGGACCCTGGTCACCAGCCTGGCGCAGTTCGAGCGAAAATTCGGTTTCGCCGGTCCGTCCAACCGGGAATTATGGCTGTCGGTCAAAGGGTTCTTCGCCAACGGCGGGTCGATCCTCTACGTCGCGCGGATCGATGGCGATGCCAGTGGCGGCAATTGGGCGCTTCAGACCGATACCGCCAATCCCGCTCCGGCCGCGAATCCAGTTCTCCCACCGGCGGCGGCCGAAGATCCCGATGTGCTGGGGCTCGCGGGTCAGACGTTGCAGCAGCAAGTCGACAAGGCGTTGGAACGCCTGGAACCGCTGGTCAGCATTTCGATTCTGGCCGCGCCGGGGGCGCTGAACACAGGCATTCAGCAGGCACTCGTGGACCACGCCAAAGCGAATCAGCGGATGGCGGTGCTCGATGGCAAGCACACCGAAACGGTGGCCGAGGCGAGCATTTCAACCGCCGGCAAGAGCGATTACTCGGCGCTCTATTACCCGTGGATTCAGGTGTCCGATGCCACCGAGACGTACGACAAAACCGGCCTGAGCTACGTGCCTCCGAGCGGATTGATGGCAGGGATCTACGCCCGGGTCGATACCACCCGGGGTGTACACAAAGCGCCGGCGAACGAAGGCGTCAGCGGGGCACTGGGGCTGAGCTATCTCGCCAGTGCCAACGAACAGAAAAACGTAAATATTGCGGGCATTAACGTGATTCGCACCTTCGCCGGATCGATCCGGGTGTGGGGAGCGCGCACCTGGAAACCGGCCGCCGATCAGATCGTCTACGTGAATGTGCGCCGGACCATGATCTACCTGGCGCGTTCGCTCGAGCTGGGCACGCAGTGGGTGGTGTTCGAACCCAACGCCTATCCGACCTGGCAAAAGGTGATCCGGAGCGTCAACGCGTTCCTCACCCGCGTCTGGCGCGATGGCGCGCTGTTCGGACTCAAGGCGGAGGACGCCTTCTACGTCCGGTGCGATGAAACCACCAATCCGGCCGAGAACCGGGACGCCGGGATTCTGACCATTGAGGTTGGCGTCGCGATCGTGCGCCCGGCCGAGTTTGTGGTCATTCGTATCAGCCAGGCCGCTGAGCTGCCGACATCCTGATAACCACCCGGAAAGGAGCACGTACAGATGAGTGTTGGAACGCGCGTCGATCCGTACCGCAATTTCAATTTCCTGGTCGAGATCGAAGGCATCACCCAGGCCGGTTTTTCTGATTGCACCGGTTTCGATGTCACGGTGGAACCGATCGAATACCGCGAGGGCGGGCAGGTGACGAGCCCGCGCAAGCTCCCGGGCATGGCCAAGTACGGAAACATCACCCTCAAACGGGGCATCACCGATTCGGCTGAGCTCTATGAGTGGTTCCGGGATGTTTCCACCGGCGTGATCGAACGCCGCAGCGGCAGCATCGTGCTGCTCGATCTCGAAGGGCAGGAAAAGCTGCGCTGGAACTTCTTCGATGCCTGGCCGACCAAGTGGGACGCTCCCGATTTCAGCGCTAAGGGCAACGAGATCGCGATCGAAACGCTGGAGCTCGTGGTCGAGCGATTGGAGAGGGCGTAAGCGATGTTCCGCACGGAATTCACCTTCACGCTGCCGCTCGGGTTCGTCGATAGCGACGGCACCCTGCATCGCGAGGGAGTGATGCGGCTCGCTACGGCCGCCGACGAAATCCACCCCCTGCGTGACAGCCGGGTGCAGCAGAACGAGGCCTATCTGATCGTGATCATTCTCTCGCGGGTGGTCACCTCGCTCGGCAGTCTCGACGCGATCAATCCGAAGGTGATCGAGGGGCTGTACGCCGCCGATCTTGCCTATCTGCAGGAGTTTTACAACCAGATCAACCGGACGGGGCAGGCGACGATCGACTCGGTGTGCCCGCACTGCGAGCAGAAGCTGACGGTGGCATTGAACGGCGTGGGGGAATTTTAGGCTACCCCCTCCAGGCGCTGTACGAGGAGGTAGCCTTCGTCGCCTACCACTTCCACTGGTCACCCGAAGACGTCATGAATTTTGAGCACGGCGATCGCCGCCGGTGGGTCGCGGAGATTTCCGCGATCAACGGGCGGATCAACGAAGGAAGCACGGCGTGAAGGCGAGGACGCGATTCGACAACCCGATGCTCAGCGGTCTGAAGCGCCGCCGGTTCGCCCGTTCACATGGGGCGGGCCGGGTGGACGGGCGCTGGTTCGGCGCGGGTGGCGTGCTGCGGGAACAGGCGTCGGTCGCGATTCACCGCCACCGGCACATGATCACGAACCGGACCAGCCTGCAGCCGGTGTTCCGGATCGCCATCTCCCGGCCGACCGCGCTGGCTCCGGGCCGGAACCGCGACCGGATCGAAACGCGGGTGATGCACCAATCGGGTCCGGTGCGCGAATTGCTGCAGTTCGAATCGCTCCCGGCGCGCGCGGCGGCCAGGAACGATTCGGCCACGCTGAGCACGAGATCGCTGCGGGAGCTGACGGAAACCACCGTCGAGCGTGTGATCCGGCGGCGACAGCGGATCGAGACGGGGCGCGATACCTCAGTCGTCATGCGCGAGCGCCAAAACATCATCGCGGGGCTCGACCGTGTGCTGGAGCACGCGTCCGCCCGGTCGCCTGGGGTGACGCCTGGTGTGCAAGCGGCCAGTCCGGTTCAATCCGGGGCATCGCCGATTCCGAACCTGCCCGATCTCGATCGTTTGACCGATCAGATCGTCAGCCGCATCGATGACCGCCTGATCGCGCACCGCGAACGCATGGGAACGAGCTTTTAACGTTTCGCCGAACGAAGAACGGCGTACCGGAGAGTCGATATGGCCCTGGCAAAACTCCAGATCACGGTTGTTCACACGGAGGAGAGTTTTTCCGTGCAGTTCAATCCTGAGGAGTACAGCGTCAACCAAGCCAACACCTTTGCCAGCCAACCGGTGCCCGGGCTTTCGGGTCCGCTGGTGCAATTCGTGGCCGGAGCCGATTCGACGCTGGATATGGAGCTCTTTTTCGATACCTGGGATTCGGGAAGCGTTGTCAAGCGCGATGTGCGAGACGAGGTGCGCAAAGTCACCGATCTGCTTAAGATCGATCGCGATTTGCACGCGCCGCCGCAGCTCGATGTCGCCTGGGGCAGTCTTTCCTTCCGGTGCGTGCTTTCCAGTGCCAAGCAGCAATTTCAGATGTTTGCCGACGATGGCCGCCCGGTGCGGGCGCGGGTAACGGTTTCGTTCACCCGGGTGATCGATGCCGCGTTTGAAGCTCGGGAAATCAACCGCCAGACCGCGGATTTCAGCAAGGTTCACGTCGTTTCGGACGGCGAGAATCTGAGCGCCATCGCCTTCACGCACTATGAGGATCCCCGGCAGTGGCGGCCGATCGCGATCGAAAACGGTCTGCTCGATCCGCGCGAGCTGACCGCGGGAACGGCGCTGCGCATTCCGGCCCTCCCCTACCTCCATCCCGATACCGGCGAGGTGGTGCGCTGAGATGGCGAGGTTTCCGGACTACGCACCCGAATTCAAGATCGAGATCGACGGCGCGCCGATTCCGCCCGCGATGCGCGGCTCGGTGAGCCGGATCAGCTACACCGAAGGGATCGCGGGGGCATCGCGGGTGGAAGTCACCCTCGCCAACGAGCAGCTGCAGTGGCTCGATCACCCTTTGCTCGAAACCGATCTCGGGTTCGCGCTGCATCTCGGGTACGCGCCCGATCCGCTAACGCGCGTGTTCGTGGGCGAGATTACCGGGGTCAACGCCACCTTTCCGAACGGTGGCATGCCGACGGTAACGATCATCGCGCACGATTTTTTGCAGCGGATGACGGTGGGCTCGCTGACCCGCAAGTTCTCGGCGCCGTTGCCGTTCATTACCGATTTCCCCCTGCCCGACACGGCGGTTGTTTCGCTGGTGACGTTGTCGAATTTGCTGATTCCGTTCGCCGATCCGATCGCGGCGGCGCTCGATTTTTTCCAGCTGGTGGCGAGTTTTGCCTCCACCACCCTGGAGATGAGCCGGAGCGTGCAAACCCAGCAACAGGAGAGCGATCACGCCTTTCTGGCCCGGATCGCCAAAGAAAACGGCTGGGAGCTGTTCATCGATCAGACGATCGAGCCGCAGGGGTACATCGTCCGGTTCATGGGCTTTTTTCAGGATTATTCGCCATCGCTGTCCCTGACCTGGGGGGCAACACTGTCCGATTTCACCCCGAAGATCACCACGGTCGGTCAAGTGGCCGGCGTGCAAACGACCCTGTGGATTCCGACACTGAAGATGGGGTTTCTGGTGGTGCTGGCCTGGGATTTCGACAGGGCAGCCTTCGATTTCCGGATCATGCCCGATTTCGGCGAGATCAGCGCCTACGCCGCGCCCGGCGGGTTGCTGAAGGTCGATTCAACCTCGCCGGCGCTGCTGCCGAAAAAACTCCTGGGGGAGCTCCTGCCGCGGCTCAACAACCGGTTGACCGGCAGCGGCAGCACCGCCGGCAATCTCGCGATCAGAGCGGGCGATGTGATCGATCTGCAACGGCTGGGCGATCAGTTCAGCGGGCTTTACCGGATCACCTCGGCCACGCACACGATCGACAGCGGCGGGTTCAAAACGAGTTTCGATGCCCGCAAGGAAATTTGGTTCGGCTCGATCCCGGTTCCGAAGGGAGCCGGCGGACTGCTGAGCGTCAACGGCCAACGGATCGGCTGAGCGAAGGAATAGCGACATGTCGAGCGTGCTGGAACAGCAGATGGAGCGCGGAACGAAGGCGGCCGGGATCAGCCTGGCCACCGGCGTGGTGAAAAACAATCTCGATGCGATCACCGAAGGCAAGCTCCAGGTCTACGTGCCCGCGCACGGGTTGACGCTCTGGGCGCGCCTGGTCGGCACCGGCGCGGGCAATGGCGCCGGCTTTTTCTACATGCCACGCCTCGAAGATGAGGTGCTGGTGGCCTTCGCCGGCGATGAACCGACCGACGCCTTCGTCATCGGCGGACTCTGGAATCTGCTTGACCGGATTCCGGTGACCGATCCAGTCTCCGCCATCGCCACTCGCGTGATCAGGAGCGGAGTGCTGGCCGGGCAGGGGCAGGAAATCGAGCTCAACGACATCGTGCAATCGATCACCATCAAAACGCTGACCGGCCAGAAGATCACGCTCGATCCGAACACGATCGAGCTGACGAATATCGCCGGCACCGTTTCGATCTCGATGTCCAACGCTACCCAAACGATCGCGATCAAATCGGTGAACAAGATCTCGCTGGAAGCGACCGATATCTCGATCAAGGCCGCCGCCAAGGTTTCGATCGAGGCCGGGGCCTCGGCGTCGATCAACGGCGTGGGCACCACTTCGATCAAGGGTGGCCTCGTCACGATCAATTGAGGAGCACGTTTATGCCGCCAGCCGCGCGCGTTTCCGACAAATCAGGACACCCGGGGGTGATCGTGGGACCGGGGGTGGCTACGGTGCTGATCGGCGGTTTGCCGGCGGCGGTGGTTGGCGATCAGCACGCCTGCTCCATCCCCTCCCCGGCGGGTCCGCACCCCCCTACTCCCATGCCAAAAGGCAGCGTGACGGTATTGATCGGCGGGCGCCCGGCGATCCGCATGTCCGACATGTCGGGCTGCGGCGCGCCGGTTGTGACCGGCTGCTTCACCGTGATCATCGGAGGTTGATGCCATGTCGACGCCCAACGACGCCAATGCATTTCTCGGCCGGGGCTGGAGCTGGCCGATCCGCACCACCGCGCTCGGCACGGCGGAGCTGGTGGCCGCCGAGGAGGATATCCGGCAGGCGATTCTGATCATTCTCGGCACGAACCGGGGCGAGCGGGTGATGCGGCCCGATTTTGGGGCTGGTCTGCGGGCGTTCGTGTTCGAGCCGATCAGCGTGGCCACGATCACACGCATCCGCAACCGGGTCAGCGAGGCGCTGGTCACCTGGGAAGCGCGGATCGATCTGATCGATGTGCGGGTAACGCCGGTCGGGATCGAGAAGAGCCAGCTCGATATTGAAATCGAGTACCGAGTGCGCGGCAGCAACGCGCTCCACAATCTGGTGTATCCGTTCTATTTAGATGAAGGAACACCGCGGTGAGCGCGCCGCTGGATGCCGCCGCGCTGGTCGCGGAACTGCACCGTCGCCGGCCCGGGTTCACGCCGGAGTGGCCATCCGAGGAGCGCGGACCGGCCGCCGCGCTCGATCAGGCGCTGGCGCGCTACCTGGCGGCGATCGATGAACGGCTTGGGCAGGCGGCGAGCCGCCAGCAACTGGTGCTGCTCGATCTGCTCGGCGTGTCGCTGATTCCGGCCCAGGCGGCGCGAGCGCCGATCGTGTTTTCGGTGGCGCCGGATGTAATTCCGGGACGGGTGCCGCCGGGAACCCGGCTGGCCGCCGATGCGCCGAAACCGGAAGCGACGGTGGTCGATCCGATCGCCCCGGCGGAGCGCGCCACCCCCTTGCCGCCTGGCCCGATCTCGTTCGAAACCGAACGGGGCATCGGACTGATCGCGGGGCCGATCGCCGAGCTGCGCAGTCTCTGGCCGGGCCGGGATCAAGCGATCGATCACTTGCCGGCACTGCAGGCCGGCCTGCCCTTCCAACCCTGGAAGCTGGCCGATCTGGAGGAGATGCCCCACCACCTCTACATCGCGCACAAAACTTTGCTGGCGTTGGCCGGTCAGAGTGAGCTGAAGGTGCGGTTCGAATTGAACCAGGGCAGCTCCGAGCCACTCTCATCGTTGTGGGAGTACTGGGACGGCAAGGTCTGGCGGCCGTTCCGCAACTCGACCAATCTCTGCGATCCCGAAGCGCCCGATCTGGTGGACAGCACCTCCGGGTTCCGGCAAAGCGGGGTCGTGACCCTGACCACCGATTGCGCCGAGACCAAGGAGCTTGAGCTGGATGGCATCAAGAATCTCTGGATTCGCACCCGGCTGACCGAGCCGATTTTGCCTGATCCCGCGCAGATTTTGCCCGATATCGAACAAATCGAATTGACCACCGTTCTGCAGCACCCTATCTCATCGGTCAACGAGCAGGACGGCCCGGCGATTCAGGACGGATTCGCGCCGGACAAAGCGGTGGTCGACGGCGTGGAAGTCGATGTTTCGAAACCGTTTTACCCGTTCGGGCAGCAGCCGAAACCGGGCTCGGCCTTCTATTTCACGGCGGAGGAGCTGTTCGCCAAACCGGGGGCGCGGGTGGATTTGCGGTACGTGCGCACGGTTACCCCGCAGGATGTGCCGTTGCCGCAACCGGATGGACAGCGGCTTGAGCCGGTCGTCTCCTGGGAGTACTGGAACGGAACGCGGTGGTCGGTTTTGACCACCCTGGTGGCGGCGGACGCTGATATTCGCGCGCTCGATCCCAGCGTTGACCTGGATGACACGCACAGCGAATTCGCGACGGTTGCCGTGTATCACAATGCCAGAAGTCTCCACAGCACCCCTGCCACGTCTTGGCCCCAGCTTGAGACGATCACCTTCACCGTGCCGGACGATTTCGAGCCGACTGCGGTGGCCGATATTGAAGCGCGGTGGATTCGGGTGCGGGTGGTTTCCGGCGGATTCGGCTACACGCAAACGCTGAAGTGGAACGTTGGCGATGCGGCAAACACCGTCAATACATTCACGATCACCGTGCCGCGCCCGCCCGCGCTTTCGGATTTCAAAATGGGCTTCCGCTGGGAGCATGGTCCGTTCGCGCCGGAAGCGGTGCTGGCGTACAACGATTTCCAGTACCGGAATGAAACCGACGCCGCGACCTGGCCGGGCAAGAAATTCCAGCCGTTCACCCCGCCGGCCGATCTGACGCCGGCGCTCTACCTGGGGTTCGACAAGCCGCTGCCGGTCGATCAGCTCGGGATTTTTCTCGATGTTGCCGAGGAAATCGGC
>JAESFN010000549.1_pt1 | contig 31432 bp, 25 predicted proteins | sample 9269411 | NCBI WGS metagenome assembly JAESFN01 (sample SAMN14505399, study PRJNA617100) | algae metagenome | isolation source: Iphinoe sp. HA4291-MV1 and co-occurring heterotrophs from trail next to... | place: USA: Maunawili Falls, Hawaii | collected 2009-07-25
TACTTCTCGCTCAAAGCTTGTTAGAGAGACAATGTATTTCTTTTTCGCCATGACACAATTGCGTATTCGGGGATTACTCAAATTATTAACCGAGTCACCCCTCAATTCAAGGCTGACAGACTACTAGATAGTAGAACGAAAATAATTTTTTACAATTTTGACATTTAAATTAATAAAATTTTATTTATTGAAAAAGAAATTCAAATTTCTAATTTTGACTTTTGAATTCTCTGTAGGACATAACTTCTGCCTTTGGATACTCATCACTCCTGGGCAAAAATGAGTTAAATCAAAGAAGTGGCGTGATAGCGATGTGTCATATGTCAGCAGTGCGGGAGTCTAAATCCCTATCAGGGGTTGCAATTCACAATTCACCTAATGCACAGCAGTTTGAGAAGACTGCTCCACCGCACTTAGGCACTTAAAAGATTTGTGCCCGTGAACATACAATGGCTAATGGGAAAATAATCTCACGCAAAGACGCAAAGCGTGAGATAATTAAAAAACTATGGCAATAGCAATAGATTTTGGTACAAGCAACACAGTTATCGCTCGCTGGAATCCTGTTACCCAACAACCAGAAACTCTCAACATACCTGGTTTATCCATTCAACAAAGTCTCAATCCCCCACTCATTCCCAGCTTGGTTTATGTTGAAGATGCCTCAAAAAGGCAAATCTTAGTGGGTCAACAGGTGCGCGATCGCGGTCTTGATCTCAAAAATGACCTGCGATTTTTCCGCAGTTTCAAACGCGGTATAGGTGCAGATATCCAAGGTTTCTTACCAGAACTGGATGGACAAACCATCACTTTTGAGCAGGTGGGACAATGGTTCCTCTCTCAAATCATTGAACAATTAGCACCACTGCAAGGGGGAATAGAGTCTCTGGTACTAACTGTACCTGTAGACAGCTTTGAGGCTTATCGTCACTGGTTAGGAAAAGTTTGTCAAGCCTTGCCCGTCGAACAAGTGCGGATGCTGGATGAGCCGACAGCAGCCGCTTTGGGCTATGGTATGGTAGACCAAGAAATTCTCTTGGTGATTGACTTTGGCGGCGGAACATTGGATTTATCTCTCGTGCGGCTGGATAAAATCGTGCAAAGAATTCAAAAGCCTATAGGGTTTATTCTTAAGTGGGGTGATAAGTCTTTAGCCGAAAACTCAAAGCAAAAGGTCAAAACCGCTCGCGTATTGGCGAAAGCTGGGCAAAATTTGGGTGGTACTGACATTGATAATTGGATAGTTGATTACTTTGCCAAAACTCAAGCGTTGGTGGTGAGTCCTTTGACAACGCGACTAGCAGAAAGAGTGAAGATTCAACTTTCAACCCAAACCCAAGCTAGTGAAGTTTATTTCAACGATGAGACGTTTGAGAGTTATGAGCTAGAACTCAACCGCGACACCCTAGAAAATATCCTGAAAGAACACTCATTTTTTGAACGACTTGATGAGTCGATGACTTCCCTGTTGCAACAAGCGCGACGCCAGGGAATAGAAGTTTCAGATATTAACGCTGTTTTACTCGTCGGTGGTACTGTGCAACTAAGCGCAGTACAAACATGGGTTAAGCAGTATTTTGAACCAGAAAAAATTCGTTGTGAGCGTCCTTTTGAAGCCATTGCTCAAGGTGCTTTACAAGTTGTTCAAGGCGTGGAGGTGAAAGATTTTCTCTACCACAGCTACGGTATCCGTTACTGGGACCGTCGCAACAAATGTCATAGCTGGCATCCTATCATTAGAGCTGGGCAACCTTACCCAATGAGTCAGCCAGTGGAATTAGTTTTGGGCGCTTCTGTGGAGAGTCAGCTCAACATTGAATTAATTATGGGCGAGTTGGGAGCAGACACAGGCGGTACAGAAGTTTATTTTGATGGCGATCGCCTGATTACTCGCAGTATTACCAGCACTCAAACAAGCGTCAAACCCCTCAACGATAAAGATGGCGCGAGATCAATTGCCCAACTGACACCACCAGGGGTTCCAGGGAGCGATCGCATTAAAGTCCGCTTTCAAGTTGATGAGCAACGCTTTTTGCGAATCACTGTAGAGGACTTGTTGACAAGTGAAACGCTCCTGGAAAATCAACTTGTGGCGCAGTTGAGTTAAATCAGTGAACAGTGAATAGGGGAGCAGAGGAGCAGAGGAGAAGAATAATTTTTGCCCATTGCCCATTGCCCATTCATGAGCCAGTGCTGCAGGAGGGTTTCCCTCCGCAAGCATCTGGCGTCCCCACCCCTAGAAGGAGTGGGCTTTCTACTCCGACACTGTAAGCGCTTAAGCGCTTACTACTCATTCATTCCCTACCTTTGCACCACCACAGGTGTTCCTATCGATGCCCAGTTAAACAGCAACTTAGCGTTTTTGGGAGCTACATTTATACAGCCGTGGCTAACTGGTGTACCAAATTTTCGATGCCAGTAAGCACCGTGAATTGCATAACTTCCACTGTAATACATAGTATATGGAACGTTGGGAATGTCATAGTCCCTACCCTGCATTCGAGCTGACTTGTACTTAGATTGAATTTGAAAAACACCAGTGGGAGTCGCTGTGGATTTCTTACCCGTGGAAACAATAAATGCATGAACAGGTTTGCCACCTTCCCAAGCTATCAAGCGTTGGCTTGAAAGCTTAATTTGAATCCAACGCTGATCTGATTTTTGTAGCGTCTGTATTCGTTCTTTAATCGTCTGGCTTTTTGATTGCGCCCAAACCTCACCAGAAGAAGCACTCATAACACTCAACGTCAGTGCAGCACCAGCAAGAAATACTTTCAAGGAACGCGCCCAGCCAGGATCATTCAGGCTTTTCATAGCATATATACCCAAATGACAACAGAATTTAGGAAAAGTCTTTAGCTTCCTCCTAAATTCTCTATCTGATCTCATCCTAAACCAACTATAGGAATCCTAAATCATTTGTGAAAAATTAGAAACCTGATTTCTGCCAGAAACCGAGTTTGGTAGACTACAACAATTTTCACAACTCAAATAGGATTGCTGTATCAAATTTGATTTTCTACCTGTTGGGTGATGGTGCAAAGGAGCGGGCGCTATGCACCATTGCCCGAAAGCAAATCTCGTTGCGCTGGTGCTACCAAACTTGCTAAACGCTGCCCTGTTCCTTCGGCTTCGAGATACGATATTGACTTTGTTGGCGAATTCAGCTTTTTACAACACGCGAAAAACAGAAGAACTTGGCTTGAGATGCTTCATTTTGCTATCAGTTCCTTCGCTCAGAACTCAGCATGACAGTCAATTTAAACATTTGAGATGCTCCCGCTGGATATTTTATTTTTTGGTTCTCCCTTACTTCCTCAAGTAGTGCATAAGTAAACCAGTTTTTCCCTTATGTATATAGAGATTTCTTCTATAACCAGAATTTCTTATGTTGAAATTAGATATACCAACACAGCCTCACATTCTAGGATTCTTGGCATTATTCAGTTATATTGTCACATTACTTCCCACAATTCTAAGAATTGTTTTCCCTCAAACAAAAGAGACTGGTATTCCTGAATGGCTACTAAAAAAACGCCGTATTATAGGAATTTTGGCGTTCTGTTTTGCTTTTTGTCATGGATTTCTATTAGTCAAACAAAGAAAAATTGATTTCTTAGATTTAGAGACATCTTGGATTTATATCCAAGGAATAGGAACTCTCATAATTTTTACACTTCTGGCTATAACTTCTAATGATTGGAGTGTAAAGAAGCTGAAGAAAAACTGGAAGCAATTGCATAAACTCACTTATTTAGCTATGTTTCTTTTAACCTGGCATATTTGGGACAAAATGTCAGGTCATTGGACGTATTTAACGCCCTTTGCAATTGTGGGTATGAGCGGAATAACAGTTTTATTTTTGATCAGATTTAGGATGGAACAAGAAAAAAAACAACAAAAACAAAAGAAAATATAAGCAAAAAATAACTCTAAAAAATTTTATCAGAGAATAATCATGAAAATGAATTGTCCAAACAAGAAGCATTTTTCTATGCTGTTAAAACAAACATATTGGAAAATTTTAGTAGGGTTTGTAATCACTACAACAGCCGCTGTTGTAGGGTTGAGTTGGTGGAGATCGTTTTCAGTACCAAATACGTTTGCATCAACCTCTCAATCATTGCTAACTACTCAAGCTGTTCGCACTTTCAAAGGACATTCCGTATGGGTTTATGCAGTAGCAATTAGTCCGGATGGCAAAACTTTAGTCAGTGGTGACTACGATGGCACTCTTAAGATTTGGAATCTGCAAACTGGCAAATTACTCGACACTATCGACGCTCATAGCGATGCAGTTGAATCTCTTGCCATGAGTTCTGACGGGCGTATGCTTGTTACTGGCAGTTGGGATAACAAAGTTAAGTTGTGGAATCTCAAAACCCGTAAACTCATCCGCACTTTCTCAGGACATTTAGACGATATTAAATCTGTTGCCATTAGTCCAGATGGAAAGCAGATCGCAAGTGGCAGTTGGGATAAAACAATCAAGCTGTGGAATGTGAAGACTGGGGAAGTGATACGCACTATAAAGCCGCAAGATGCAGTGAGAACCGTGGCGATTAGTTCAGATGGACAGCTTCTTGTCAGTGGCAACGAAGACGGCAAAATTATGATTTGGCACCTCAAAACTGGAAAGTTGAGAACCCCTCTAGCAGCACATGATCAAGCCGTTTGGTCTATTGATTTCAGTCGAGATGGCAAAACTCTTGCTAGTGGCAGTTCTGACAGAACGATTAAGTTGTGGAATTCCCAGACAGGGGAATTGCTGCACACTCTTGTAGGACATGACAATGCAGTTTTGTCTGTTGACTTCAGTCCTGATGGAAAGCAAATCGCCAGTGGTAGTTATGACAGGACAATTAAGTTGTGGAATGTCCAAACTGGGCAGTTGCTTAACACTCTTGTAGGGCATAACAAAGCCGTTTGGTCTGTGGCTTTCAATCCTCAAGCTCATACCCTCGCCAGTGGTAGTGCAGACGAAACTATCAAGATTTGGCAACTGCCTTCAAATGCTAGTATTGGCACGCCACCTTCTGCTGTAGAATTAGCAGCAGTTCTGATTAAACAACCACAAAGCACAGATTCCACCCTGTTTTATCCTTCGAACCAAAAGGTTTACAACCAAGTCAATCAAGCTTGGGAACAACGAGGGCACAAGAGTCAGGAAAATTTAGTTTACCGTATGGGTGTAGCCGCTGATGGAGTAATTTTAGGTTATCAACTCGTCAATTCAAATAATGGTCACTCAACTGAACAAACCACAAAGAATGACTTACTCTTTAAGCTGGTGAAAAGACAACCAGCAACTAGGGAAGCAATTGTCCATTTTAAGGTGGTGTTTACTAAGCAAGGCATACTCGAAGTCAGCCCTTGGCAAGGATATAACACGACTAACTAATCTTTTGCATTGCTGCTGCTGCTTTTTGAGAAATTGCCTCCCAGTCTTGTGTATCGACAAACTCTTTGGGAAACAATTGACTACTCAAACCAACTGCGATCGCTCCTGCTTGTAAAAATTCCTTGGCATTTTCTAAAGTAACACCCCCTGTCGGAATCAAGGGAATGTGACCCAACGGTCCTCGCAAACTTCTTATATAATTGACCCCTCCCACCGCTTCTACGGGAAACACCTTGACACAGCTTGCTCCACTAGACCAGGCAGTAACTATTTCTGTTGGGGACAGCGCTCCTGGTATAATAGGTATGCCTATATCGACTGCTGCTCGAATCATCACTGAATCAATGTGGGGAGTAAAGAGAAATTGCGCCCCTGCTGCTATTGCTTCTTGCATTTGTTGTAAATTTAGCAGCGTACCAGTTCCGATAGTACAGTTAGGTAATTCTACTCTCAGTTGTGCAATAAGTTCAGTAGCACCAGCACTATTCCAGGTAATTTCAATTAACTGTATTCCCCCAGATGCTATAGCTAAAGCCATTTGGCGTGTCAATGACACTTCTGGGGCGCGGACAACTGCAATCACTTTATGTTGTTTGATCTGCGATAACCAAGCTTGACCAGACATTTTTATCAAATTTTATATTTTGAATTAGTAGTTTTCATCACAGTAGATTGTAGCTCTCTACCTTTTGAACATCTAAAATTATGTCTTAATGATTAGGACATAGCTTTTGTATCTTACCATAGATAGACTTAATAATAATAACGAGTTCCGTTTAGATTATAAGCCTCTCTTTAGAGAGATATATATAGCTATCTATCACTTAATAAATAGTCTACTAACTAATGACTGATGACTAATGACTGATTATTAATTAATTAAATTAAGTCGCCAGCGAGATGGAAACAATCTAATCTATTTCTACTCTAAAGGAGAGACGTTCTTATTTATGTGGTAACAACATCATGCCTCTCTACAAACTTGCAGACTTTGACCCAAATTATCGAGAAACTTTTGGTGGCGACGATATCATAGCTTTGGATTTATATACCGAAGGTGGAGTAAAAATTGGCTCAATTGCCGATGTGCTAGTTGATGCAGATGGTCGTTTTCGCTATCTAGTTATAGATACTCAGTACAATTCTTCTAATAAAAGAATATTGCTACCAATTGGTCTTTCTCGGACTGATTATAATCAGCGACGCGTTTATGTCGATGGACTGAGCAAAGAGCAAGTACAAAGTTTGCCCATGTATAAAGACAACATGACCGTTGATTACGATTATGAAGAGCAGGTACGCAAAGCTTATCGTCCAATATCTAGTGATCTGACTTACAATCGCGATACCTACAATTACCAACAAGATGCATCTCTGTACAATTTGAATGAGCAGAACCATCAAACTTTCAAACTATACGAAGAACGGCTCATTGCTAATAAAAACCGTATCAAGACAGGAGAAGTCGCAGTTGGTAAGCACATTGAAACAGAAACTGCACGTGTTTCAGTACCAATTGAAAAAGAGCGAGTTGTCATTGAACGAGTTAATCCTACAGATGTAGGGACAGCAGTAAATCCAAGTGAACTTCAGTTTCAAGAAGGGGAAGTAGCACGCATAGAAATTTACGAGGAAACGCCTGAAATTCATAAAGAGGCGTTTGTACGTGAAGAAGTCCGCGTCAGAAAAGTGGTTGATAGAGATACAGTTGAAACACAAGAAACAATTCGTCGAGAAGAGTTAGATATTAACACTCAAGGAGATTTGCCCAGAAATCAAACTGATGTCACTCCAAATGACCGTGTTTAAACTGCTTTCCCAAAAAAGTTTTGAATAGGTTTATGCTGAAAATTTGTACAGGTAAGAGGAGATAAATTCATCTTTTGCCTGTGTTTATTATTTCATAAACTAATCTTAAAGTTATTGTATATATATAATAGTTTAAGAAAATGACGATAATAATATTAATCATAGAGAAATTTGAAAAGATACTACTATCGAGTATTAAGAATATGATTTAAGTCAGTCATTAGGAAGAGGAAGCATATTAATTAATTTCTTATTGTAGTTGATAGAAAATAAAAATAATTTTAGGAGGGAAATTAGCGTGGCTCTTTACAAAATTGCAGATTATGATCCTGACTACAAAGATACTTTTCAGGGTGATGATATCAAAGGGATGGGCGTTTATGCAGCAGAAGGAACCGATGAAAAAATCGGTACAGTGAGTGATGTTTTAGTAGATGAAGAAGGTCATTTTCGCTATTTAGTTGTTGACTTAGGTTTCTGGATTTTTGGTAAGAAAGTCTTGTTACCAGTTGGTCGTTCTCGCATCGACTATAACACTGATCGCGTATATGCGATTGGGATGACCAGAGAACAAGCCGAAAATTTACCTGAGTACGACGAGCGCCAGACTCTGGATTACGACTATGAAGAGCGGGTACGTGGTGGATATCGCACTCCTGTAGACGCATCGATTCCTCTGGATACAGCAACTCCTTTGGCGGGTGCAGCATACACTACATCTGCGACAACAGGATATCAAAACACACCTGCAGCATATCCCACTTACGACCGTAACACCTACAATTACGAGCAAGAGCCTTCTTTGTTTCAGATGAACGAGCAGAATCATCAGACTTTGAGACTTTACGAAGAAAGGCTAATTGCTAATAAGAGACGCCAGAAAACTGGGGAAGTAACGATTGGAAAACACATTGAAACTGACACAGCACGAGTTGCGGTTCCAATAGAAAAAGAGCGAGTTGTTGTTGAGCGAGTCACTCCAACAGATGCTGGTAGAGCTGTTGCTCCCGGTGAAGCTAACTTCCGTGAAGGAGAAGTTGCTCGCATGGAAATCTATGAAGAAACACCTGACATTCACAAAGAAGCTTTTGTACGTGAAGAAGTCAGAGTGAAGAAAGTGGTAGACCAAGACACTGTTGAGACTAAAGATACAATTCGCCGTGAAGAATTGGATGTAAATGCTCCTGGTCTTCCCATTGATGAACGCTAAATCAAACCTTTTACCCATGTCATAGATGTAGAGACGCGGAATTTCGCGTCTCTACCGTTTCTACTTACCATCAATAAGTAAATAGAATCAAAATTATTTCAAAATAATAGAGTAAATTGTTATTATCTGCTAACAATTAACAATGAATTACCAGACAATTCATATAAATCATGAAAAGGCAAGTAGTAAAATTGCAAGAATTAGCTCCTTGTTAAAAAGTTTGAGAACAAAAGTTAAAAATTATACTGTCATTGATAGGCAAGGTCAGCTAGTAGGTGAAGTGAGAGATTTAATCATAGATGTCACTCGTCAGCTAAATTTCGTTGTATCTCAGCCGGATAATCAGGGAAACCATCGATTATTTTTATTAAATAGCAAGTTAGTCGGAAAAATTGACTCACAAATTCAACGAATTTTTATAAACTTAAATAAATCACAAGTAGAATATTTACCTGAATATATAGAAAGAGAAACCCAGGTAAGTGAAATGGAACATAATTCAAACGCTCAAGAAGCAAATAAACAAGACTCAGATCTCATTGCAGCGATTGCAGATGCTACAAATGGTCAGATAGATTCAGTAGAAGATATTATTCGTTTGCTAGGAGAACGATTAGTCATTGACCGCAGCAAGCGTAAAGTGGGCGAGGTCATTGTCCGTAAAGAAATTGAAACCCAAATGATACAAGTGCCAATCCGGCGCGAGAAACTGATAGTAGAACAAGTTAGCCCAGAACGCAAACAGCTTGCACAAATAGATTTAGGACAAGAAGAAATTTCTGGTGTTAATTTGACTGAAGGGGAAACATCTGCATCTGCATCGACCAATTTTGATGGTGGTTTAACTGTGAGTGGAGAGTTTAGCTCTCCTAAAATAGCTAGTTTACTTTTAAATGCGATCGCTCTTGAGCGAAATCATGGATGCAAAGCAGTGCGAGTGACAATCCTTGTGGAAGATGAAGAACATCAGAAAACATACCAGGAGTGGTTTGCTCGCACGTCAAAAGGCTAAAAATCTCATGTTCAGTCACACACCCCACCGACTTGTTCCCCTGCTCAAACTGGGAATACAGTTATCGAGGCTCCGCCTCTCGTCCCCCTAAACGCGAGGCGGAGCCTCAGAGTTGGCATTACCTGGCAAGAGCCAGGTAACGAGGAGTTGAGGGAGGGGTCTTGCCCTTGAATGACCAATAGTATCCTAGAAGGGATGAGCTTTCTTGCTTAGTACGTGTAATCAATGGCAAGATTACTTTTTTAGAAATGAGAAGATCATGTAACGTAGCAATTCTAATTGAGAGATCAATGCAATGATAGAAGTTTGTGAGAATGCCGAAAAATCCTCCAACTTAAAATCTTGCTTCAAAGTCCAAAGAAATTTGTAAGTCGGTAGGGTATTGACCGTAATATTCCGTTCGAGCAGTTGCTCGAAACCTGTCTTGGCTGCAAGTTTACGGTAGCGCTTGGCAGTGTATTGCAGGTCGAAGTTGCCGTAGAAACCTGGGTTGGATGACTTGGAGTTAAACAACCGCATAAATGGTAGAAACCAAGCTATGGGAACAAAATCCGATAGAGAAAGATGCCCACCTGGTTTAAGCACGCGAAAGGCTTCCTGAAAGAACTGCTGACGATCAGGAAAGTGAAAGATGCATTCAACTGCTAACACCACATCGAAAGACTGATCGGGAAATGGTAAGGCACAAGCATTGCCTTGTTCAAAACGAAGTGTATTGCCATTCTGTGGTACTACTTTTTTTCGTGCTTTCTCCAATTGCCGTTCATCGATATTCAACCCAACCAGATTCATTCCCAAAAACTGCTCATTCAAGCTAGCGATTGTGCCACCAAAACCACAACCCACATCCAAAACAGATTGACCATTCTTCACATTTGCCGCAGAATAAACTTCGCAACTCAGCTGCTCGGCTGCTTTGCTAAAATCTTCTGGTGTATTCAATGCTTGTTCTGGGTTAGACCAATAGCCCCAATGTACATGACGCCCAAACGCTAGATCGATCTCAGGATGACCACTGTCGAGCAATGTCAAAAGCACGTCAAAATACGGCAGATTGATCTGTTGATCCTTCATGGGGCAATCCTCTTGTTCAACCTTAATGCAGTATATAGCAGTCCTAAATTATTCGTACACACAGAGAAACCCGGTTTCTCCAAGAAACTGGGTTTGGTGAAGGCTGGATTTTTCCCAACCTATTAAGGATTGCTATAACTCGTAATAATTCTATAAATTACGCAACATTGCTGAGTTTATTCCATTTTGGTCTTGCGGTCGGAAAATTTTTGTAGTACGTAATTATCCATAACTCATATAAACTCATATGAGATGTTGCCTAAAGTAGGCATATCCCAGAATGAGTCGTTACCAAGGTGATTTCCAAATGTTTAAAAACGGTGAACCCTTTATGACAATCCGCAGAAGATTATTAAGCAGAATGACTTTAACTATGAAAGTTAGGTAATTACAATTGTGCAAGTAGGTGCTGACACTCCCAAATTGGAACTAATTCTTAAGTTTAACAATCTAGAAACTACGGCTCATCTACGGCTCATCTAACGTACAAAGGAGGCAAGTATATACAGCTATGCAGGACTGCTCATTGCTCATAGCTAATGTTTAACCGAAGATTGGCTAGAGAAAAAAGCGCAATTAGAATACAAAAATCTTGTTACTTGAGTGTTATTTAATTGTCACTACCTATGAGTCATACCAATTTCGATAAAATGACTTGCACAACCTGACAACTCAACACCGCTTTGATAAGCGACGCACATGAATCAACTGAACAATGGTTTCACCCTTTTTCTTAGTCTGCTAGTTGAGGCGATACCTTTCTTGTTGCTTGGGGTTTTGTTCTCTAGTTTGCTGCTATTTTTCGTCGATGAGCGCAAACTGATAAGAAAAATGCCCAAAAATCCGTTACTAGGTGCATTAGTCGGTAGTCTAGTGGGCTTTTTATTTCCTGTTTGTGAATGCGGTAACATACCAGTGGCGCGGCGGTTGCTGATGCAAGGAGTCCCCATACCAGTAGCAATTGGCTTTTTGCTAGCAGCACCGACAGTCAACCCTATCGTCATTTGGGCAACTTGGATAGCATTTCGCGATCAGCCAGAAATTGTGGTGTTACGAGTCGTATTTTCTCTATTGATCGCAGTCATTGCTGGCTCTGTCTTCAGTTTTCAAAAAGACTTAGCTCCGATAGTACAACCTGCGATCGCTCGTTATCTAAAATTCAACCCACCTGCAAAGCCGGAACCCAAACGCCGTACCAGAAGTCAATTAGTTCAACAGCAGCAAGCAACAGCACCTACTTTGTTACAGTCTGGCACTTATTTACTAGGAGGACAAGCAGGTCAAAGCATGCGGATGGATACTGGTATCCCGCAAGCAAATATGGTATCCTCTCAACCTAGTAAACCCCTACCAGATAAACTGCGGTTGCTAGTGGATAATTGCGTGCAAGAATTGCGTGAACTGGGGGCAGTATTAGTTATAGGAAGCGCTATTGCTGCGGCTATTCAAGTACTAGTCCCCCGTGAATTTATCATCAGTTTGGGAGCTGGTCCAATTAGCTCCATCACTGCCATGATGATATTAGCTGTAGTAGTGTCAATTTGTTCTACAGTCGATTCATTCTTTGCCCTGTCTTTTGCCTCGACCTTTACTAGTGGTTCCTTATTAGCTTTTCTGGTATTTGGACCGATGATTGATATCAAAGGCATTGGTTTATTGTTATCAATTTTTAAACCAAGGACTGTCATCTACTTGTTTGTTTTAGCAGGACAGTTAACATTTTTATTTACCCTCTTCATCAACTTGCATGTCATTTAAAAATGCGTTATCAGTTATTTGTCCCTTGCTAATAACAAATGACTAATGACTAATGACTAATGACTAATGACTAAACACCAATGACTTCAATCCCAAAAACAAAATCTAAAATTCGTCAGAAGAAATTACTGCCTTGGCTAGATGTTTTAGCAATTACAGCTTGGGGTATTTTAATTCTGAAATACTGGCTAACTAACAAGTTAAACTTGTTAATTCACCCCGACTACTTTTGGTTAGTAATTGCAGGTGCCATTGGCTTGATAACTATTGGTTTCTTCAAGACACTGCAACTTTTGCAGCGGCGTCGTGAAATGACCCCAAATGTACAGCACTTAACTGTTTTCCCACCTGGTTGGAGCAGTGCTTTACTGTTGACAACAGCAATTCTAGGATTAATCATTACACCTCGCGTTTTTGCCAGCCAAACAGCGCTTCAGCGAGGTGTGACAGATTTAGTGGGAGCAACACGCGCCCAACCTCAAGCATTTCGCGCTTCCATCCGTCCAGAAGAGCGAACACTCGTAGATTGGGTACGTACGCTGAATGTCTACCCAGAGCCAGATGCATATACAGGACAAAAAGTCAAGGTGCAGGGATTTGTTATCCATCCACCAGATTTAGGAAAAGAATATTTGTTCTTGGCACGATTTGTCTTAACTTGCTGCGCCGCAGATGCCTATCCCGTGGGATTACCTGTAAAACTGAAAGAGACTCGTGATAAGTACCCACCCGATACCTGGTTAGAAGTTGAAGGACAAATGGTGACGGAAAACTTGGCAAATAAACGTCAACTAACTATTGATGCAACTTCCTTAAATAAAATTCCTCAACCCAAAAATCCATATACTTATTAGTTAAGGGTTAATAGTCCAAAGTCAAAAGTTATCAAAATCGACTGATGACTAATGCCCATTGCCCAATGCCCATTGCCCAATGCCCAATGCCCACTCGTAAAACTTTTTTCCAACCACTAGATCGTATCGCTATAGGACTGATGCTCATCCTCAGTCTGCTGATTGGGCTATTGATGTTACAGGGCGATGCAGTTAAGCCTAGTGTGCGTCATTTTAGCTGGCAAAATCAACAAATTGGAGCAGATGATGTCTCCTTTACCCTTACCTTCAGTCGCCCAATGGACTCAAAAAGCGTAGAGGATAACATAAAAGTTGATCCGCCCTTAGCTGGTAAAGTGAGTTGGGCAGGACGGCGAATGGTTTACACACTATTGACACCAGCCCCTTATGGAACAACGTACAAAGTGCAGTTGCAAGGAGGAGCAAGGGATAAATTTTCGGAACAGGAAGGAAAAAACAGACAGATACAACCCTTTACAGGCAGTTTCCGCACACGCGATCGCGTGATTCTTTACATTGGAGCAGATCAACAAGACAAGGGGCGATTAATTCTCTACAACTTGACTCAAGAACAAAAAATGATACTCACCCCTAAAGACCTGCTTGTCATGGATTTTAAGCCTTTTCCAAATGGAGATAAAGTTTTATTTTCTGCTCGCAAAGTAGGAAGCCAAGACTTACTGTCAACTCAGCTTTATACTGTCACAACAGGCATTTCTACACGATCTGAAAAACAAGCAGAAGCGCTAGGTAGAGTTGATCTGCTTCTGGATAACAAGGAATATCAAAACCTGAAATTTGATTTATCGCCCGATGGACAAATTCTTGTTGTCCAACGAGGGAAAAAAGATGAGCCAGGCGACTTTGGGCTGTGGTTTATGCCTTTAAACAGCGAAAATTCTCAAGAAAAACCAACCCCCAAACGTCTGAAAAGTCAACCAGGGGGAGACTTTATTATTACGCCAGATAGTAAAGCTGTAGCAGTCGCCCAAGGACAAGGAGCAGCGATATTATCGCTCCAAGCAGACGCCAGCAAACCCCTAGATTTTCTGCCGCAGTTTGGCTTAGTGCAGGCTTTCTCTAAGGATGGGTCACAAGCGGCAATGGTCAAGTTTAATACAGATTACACGCGAGATCTATTTTTAGTAACGAACCAAGGTGTCCAAAGACAACTGTTACGCACCAAAGGCTCAATTCTCGGCTGTCAGTTTGATACAGCCTCACCCACCCTTTACTGTTTGCTGACACAACTCTTAAGCAAGGAACTCTATCAGGAACAGCCATATTTAGTGGCGATCGACCTCAAAAGCATGCAACAGAAACCATTACTAGTACTACCTCCTGACCAACGGAATGTAGAGATGAGTTTAGCACCTGATGGTTTGGGGTTGTTATTTGACCAAATTGTACCGCAGACAACCCCCACTAACTCATCACAAGCAAATACATTGACAACTGATGACGGACAGCCGATCGCGACTAGTAGCTTGTGGTTGATGCCCCTGTTGCCTATCTCAGACCCTGCAGCAGTCAACGAGATTAAGCCAGAACAGCTTCCCTTAGTAGGGTTTCATCCGCGTTGGCTACCGTGAAGAAGATGAGGGGGAATTGGGAATTGGGAATTGTCTCCTTGCCCCCATAGCCTATTGCCCATTGCCCATTGCCCATTGCCCTCCTCATCACTGCCTCAGTCTCAATAAGCTACTGTCCCTTTTCGAGAATCTCTTTCAGTTGGTGTTCATAAAAAAACTCTTGTTTTCCCAACGCTGGAGTCAGTTCAGTCAACCAGGTTGCTTTGTCGTCATATCGAGCAAAAAAGGGGCGTTTACACCAGTCAGGATTGCGTCCTTGAAGGAAAGAAAGTACAAACACTTTCTCGCCAAAAATCTCAGCAACACCATCCACAAGGACTTTACCTGGTAAGGCTGACATAACAGGACCCCTAACAGTTCGGGCTAACCCAGATACCTTTTGAATCGCTTTCTGAAAAATCTCCCAAGCCTTGATGATTGGAACATCAAAGTAGTGTTTTGCCCCTGTGTCTCGTTCTATAAACATATAGTAGGGAATGCAACCTAGGCGAACCTGTTCCTGCCACATCCGAATCCACACTTGGGAAGAGTCATTAATCTGGCGTATAAGCGGTGCTTGAGTACGAATCTGCGCTCCTGTTGAACGGATGCGTCTGATAGCCTCTTGAGCAATCTCGGTTTCAATTTCTTTCCAGTGGTCGTAGTGTCCCATAATAGCGAGATGCTTTCCTGCAAGAGTCACCCTCTCAAACAGACGCAGGATATCATCAGCGTCTTCATCAGTAACAAATCGATAGGGCCAGTAAGCGACTGATTTAGTGCCAATGCGAATGGTCTGGATATGTTCAAAATCAGAACCTAAAAGAGGTTCGATGTACAGAGAAAGATGTCTAGCTTTCATAGTCATAGGGTCTCCTCCAGTTATCAAAACATCTGTGACCTCTTTGTGTTGGCGGAGATAGTCTTGGAAAAGACCCGATTCACGGGTAGCAAATTTTATGTTGTCCATTCCCACAAACTGGGGCCAGCGAAAACAAAATGTACAGTAGGCATGACACGTTTGACCAGCCGTGGGAAAAATGAGGACTGTTTCAGGATATTTGTGTTGAATTCCTGGAACGCGATCGCCATTGAGAGTAGGAACGTTGTATTCAACCTGCCCTGCTGGATGAGGGTTAAGGTGAGAACGAATTGTACTCACAACCTGATGCAGGTCTTCTGACTCGGAATGATTGATATGCCAAACCAACTTGTCCAGATGTTCGGGAGACAGCATTTCTCCTTGGGGAAAAGTGAGACGAAAAATGGGGTCATCAGGAATATTTTCCCAATCGATCAGCTCCTCTACCACATAGTTATTTGCACGAAAGGGCAGAACTTGGGCGACTGCTTTTATTGCCATGCGATCTGCTGCTGAAAGTTGTTGCAGTTGAGGAAGCCGATCTATGTCTTTGGCTCCATAGAAGCGGATTTTTATCGGGTTAAGTTGTGGCATTTCCGGAAAAGCATAGTATGATATTAAACAGTTTAATTTTCAATTGCACCCAACTCTTTCAAAGTCTCTTTTTGTGATTCGGTCAGACCAATAACGCCCTTTATATTCATTCTTTCATAGGGTCTTGTTGCTACCAGAGTATTCAAGCATTCGCCGGTTTTAACGTCCCAATGTTTAACAGATCCATCCTGTGAACCGCTATATAAATTTTGACCATCTGGGCTGAAAACAACAGATAGCACTCCATTGTTATGCCCTGTTAGAGTTAAGAGACGTTGAGCGGTGGTCACATCCCAAATCTCAATTGTTTGGTTAATACTGGCGCTAGCAAGAATCTGACCTTGAGGACTCAAAGCAACTGATAGCACCTCATCTTGACTGTAGAAAGTTTTGAGGCATTGTCCGGTACGAACATCCCAAAGTCTCACAGTTTTATCATTACTGCCACTCGCAAGAGTTTGACTATCCGAGCTAAAAGCCACAGACGATATTCGCATGGTATGTCCTGTTAAAGTGTGAATACACCGACCCGTATGGACATTCCACAGCCCTATTGTTTTATCGTCGCTACCGCTAGCTAGAGTTTCACCATCCGGACTAAAGGTCACAGACTGTACCCAGTTGTTATGTGCTTCTAAAGTTTCAAAGCATTGACCAGTACGAACATTCCAAAGCCTTATACGTCGGTCAACGCTTCCACTAGCCAGAGTTTGACCATCTGAGCTGAAAGTAAGCGATCGTACACGATCTGTATTTGGTAAAGTTTTTAGGGGTTTGCCAAGACGTACATCCCAAAGGCATATTGCTTGGTCATCACCACCACTAGCCAGAATTTGACCATCTGGACTGAAAGCAATCGACCATATGCGACTGGCTTGTCCTTCTAACGTTTGAATACATTGACCAGTATTGACATCCCAAAACCGTATGGCTTTATCATCACTGCTGCTAGCAAGTGTCTTTCCATCAGGACTAAGGGCTATGTCGTGTATCCAATTGCTGTATCCTTGCAAGATTTGGATGCAGTTACGAGTATCCATATCCCAAAACCTTACGGTTTTATCATAACCACTGCTAGCAAGTGTTTTCCCATCTAAGCTAAATGCCACAGATCGTACTGAATTAATATGTCCTGGGAAAATATTCAAGCATTTGCCCGTGTTCACATCCCATATGCGTATAGTTTGGTCAGCACTACCACTGGCTAGTGTTCGACCATTGGGACTGAAAGCAATACACTGCACCAACTTGGTATGTCCCTCAAGGATGGTCAAGCATTTGCCCGTGTTCACATCCCATATGCGTATAGTTTGGTCAGCACTACCACTAGCAAGTAGCACAGGCGTCTTACCTGTGACATCAGATGGTTTGTTCGCGCAGCGTTGCGTTGGCGCAGCCTCTCCGTAAGGAGAAGCAAAGACAACACACTTCACCAACTTGGTATGTCCTTTTAGGATATTCAAGCATTCGCCCGTGTTCACATTCCATATGCGTATAGTTTGGTCGGCACTACCACTGGCTACTATTTGACCATCAGGACTAAAGGCAACGGATTGTACAAAATAGTCGTGTCCCTTTAAAACTCTTAGGCTTTGATGAGTACGAACATCCCAGAGTTTGACGGTTTCGTCACTACTCCCGCTAGCAAGAATATGACCTTGAGGACTAAAGGCAACTGACCTCACCCAATTGGTATGTTCTTCAAGAGTTTTGAGGCATTTTTGGCTCTCAACATCCCATAGTTTCACACTATGATCATCGCTACTTGTAGCGAGTATTTTACCATCAGGACTAAAGGCTATACATCTTATCCAATTAGCGTGTGCCTTCCAGCTAAAAAGCTGTTTGCCGTAAGTAACTTGCCATAAGCTCACTCTGCCATCGGCATCACCCATAGCTAAAATATCTCCTTTTACAGGGTTAAATGCTACTGACAGAATACTATTCAATATGCCAGTAAATACAGACCTAGATAAGTCAGAGTCAGCAAAGTTAACATGATGCAAGTTCACACCTACAAGATATGCTTGCCAAATCTTTAAATTGGAAAAATCACATCTGCTTAAATCAATTTCTAGGTGACAAAGTAAATTAATAACATTTCCACCTGCATATCCTATTGTCAGAGGAGTTTCTTCTTGTAGCACTGACAGAATTTGAAGTAAATGCTCTTTAATCCGACTCTTGTTACCAAAAGTATTGACAAGTGTGTCTGCTATTGGCTCAAGAATGAAACGAACTTGGGTATTTCTGATTTTTCCTTCTGTTTGAGCTTTGAATAATACATGGCTTTTGAAAAGAGAAATTCTTTCAGAAGTGATTTCTGAAAGTATCTCATCACAAATCTGTTTGATGAAGTGATTAATCATATACTCCATAACCACAGGTTGTAATGTGAACTTTGCTGAGCCTTTCTCGTTATCAATGAGCGAACGTCGCCTGAGAGATTCCAAGGCTTCTATTAATTCTAAGTTTGATATTATTGAAATAATATCTTCTTGCAATTCTGACAAGGAAGTCGGCTTGATATTGATTGCTAGCCAGTACAAAATATCCTTTTCTAAGTCTGACAGACGTTCATACTGTTGGTCTAGAATATTCCGAAGATTACCGACAAAAACTGCTGTCCCCTGCCTGAGAAACTCAGAAATATTACCGCCAAATACCTCTTGAATTGTTGTGGCAACTATCTTTAATGCTAAGGGATTACCAGCATAATGATTGATTAAGTTTCCCCAGTCATCTTCTGTTCCCGAGAAATCTCCCTTTCCTGTAAAGATTCTCTTTGCTTCTACATTATCCAAACCACCTAATTGCAATGTTTGGACTTTGAGATTGTCTCCTTCCAATGGTGAAATTTCTTTAAAACTCTCCCGACTAGTTAGAACTAAACAGCTTTGGTGAGGGACTTCGCCAATTTGTCTAAAAAGTTCATCGTATCCTTCGTATCCTTTTCGATAATGTCCAGCCTGATCTCCCTTTAGTAGGATTGACTCTGCATTATCAAGTACTAGCAAACAACGGTGTTTCCGCAAACACGCAATCAGTTGCGAAATTCCAACCTCTGTATCCTCCAAATCAGTCTTTGTTTCATTATTGTCAGATAAAAATTTGATCAAATCAGCAAAAATGTCTTTGATAGAAGGAGCATTACGTAGCGATCGCCAAATAACGTACTCAAACTGATCCTGAATCTTCTGAACTAGCTTTACAGACAGAGTTGTTTTGCCTATTCCCCCCATGCCTAATATAGCTACCAATCGGCAACGCTCTTTGACAATCCATTGTTCTAGCGTATCTAACTCTAACCCCCGTCCAAAGAAAACGGGGACATCAGGCGCTTCTCCAAAATCACGCCGGGATTGTGCACCTGCTGCTGCTAATAACTGACATCTCTGGTGTAAAAGACTTCTCAAGACCTCTAATTTCCCCGGAGTACCCCCGGCGATACCAAACTTTTGATAAACCGAGCCAAGTCGCTTACGCACTGCTGGTGCACTAATTTTGAGAGTGGTAGCTATCGACTCTGCCGTCTGACCAGTTAAAGCTAGGACTAAAGCGCCTAACTCAGCTTCAGACACATTATGTTCGCTCATTACCACTCTCAACAAACTTTCGGGAATATCAGTCATAAGGGTGAATCACTCCAGTAGACGAGAGTTGATAATTATGTGAGGTACAGTGTGAGGAGTTAGTTACCCTTAGCTATTCTATGTAGAAACTGACTGTTCTGCAATGTATTGGGTAACTCTTGTGCAAGTAGATAGACACACCCCGATATTTTAGGACAACCGTCTTGTCTTACCAGTAGGAACATTGCAAGCATTCCGCCTGGAAACTCATTTCCAGACTCAGAGCTACTGTCCACTAGATAAAAACGATAACACTTTCAAGCATACTTCGAGATTATCAAGTTATCCAAATGAGTTATACAATAATTGACAATTTCGATAAATAAAAGTATAAATAGTGGTAGACAACGGTTTGCTAAATTTGGTGTGAACGAGGACAACTGAGAGGACAACTGAAATAACTAGCACTGAGGTTCACAATACTATGCTGTTAACAGATTCTCCTAGCTCTGCTGAAGCATTGTTTGCCTCTATTGAGGAAGGTATTCGCGTTTGTCACAGTTTTAGAGATGGAATCATTGAAGTAACTATCCGAAAGGTAGGTGCTGAAGAGTTGGAACTGTGTGTATCTTCCTTCAGAGGTAGCTTCCGTTGCCCTTGTGTAGAGCTAAAAAGCTACTTAGAGCAGTTTCCACAGGATACAAAAAGCCAAGTATCTATTATTCGCGATCGCTTCCGAATCGAGTTAATAAATTTTTTGTCAAAGGGGTTTGGCTCACTCCATTTGGACTTTTCAAAATCTAAGAAGGGGAGAACAGCACCCGTATTTGGTGCGATGGTGACTGAGTTGTTGAATATTGATTGAGTTGTGTAAGCTGACTAATCAGGCTTCTTAAAGAGGCAATTGTCTTATCTCAAGGAATGAATAAGCAGTGGGAAAAAACTGTGCTCATCCTGAGTTAGCAAGTTAGATATGGTGAATATTTTCTAGCTCAGGAGAGTCTGGAAATAGACTACGACAGGGCTGAAGCAGTAAGTTCTACTGCTCAGCCCTGTTTTTTATTAATCTTCACCCAAACATAGAATTGCAAGGAATAACTTTATGATGACAAAACAGGATAGTCGTTTAATGAGACTGGTGTTTCGGTTTCTCAAATATTTTTTGCTGATGTTGTTTGGTTTTGCACTCGTCTACGTGATGTCAGTCAGTTTAGGTGTACTACATATTGTGGCGACGCTGCTAGCTATAGTAGGAGATTGGTTGTGGCGGATAGGAATTCTTCTGTTGTGTTTAATGGCGATAGCCATGATTCTTGAGTCTACACGTTAGAGATTAGCTGTAGGTGTATTTGAATTGCACACTTCCTTATAAGGGTTGTTCTTTGTCATTTGCAACTATAGCAATCCTAAATTATGTGTGAAAAACAAGATCTCCGACAACTCTTACGAAATCGGGGATCTGTGTCTTTCAGATGATTTTGTTTTTCAATTTTCACAATTCATCTAGAGTGGCTATATATAACTAATGACAAATGATGTCTCACACTATGACACCTAATGGTAATATGAACCGATAGGCATTAAGTACATTACACATTTCTCAAAAGTATTGTTGTATTTTTGCGAACAAGAACTGCTATGACTGTTTAGCAGAAACAAACAGGGTGAGACTTTTCAACAGCATCTGTTGCTTCATCAAAAACGGGCGTATTTTTCGACTTCCGCTTTTTTTGCAGACAGCAGCGAGGAAAAGCTACAACTTACTCGTGTTTATTCATTTAATTTGGAAGGAGCTAAACTTGCCTTTCTGAGTAAATTTTGATAAGACAGCATTTATATGTAATGCTACCGCAGTTTCTGATTTGTTAATTTAAGGCTGGTTGGTGAAGAGAGAGTGATGAATGAAGCTGACACCCCAAACAATGGGGATTTTGTTGAATCCCTGAATACCAATTCACCGCAACCGGAGCAGGTGAGTTGTCCATTTTACTCAGTTAGCAAGAGTGAAAACACTGCAATTTCGAAATTGCCACTATTGGCACCAGCAGAAAACCAGCAGTGCGAAAGCGAAATTATATCAGAAGAAAATGCACCCCAGCAAGACTGGGTTGCAGAGCCGCAAAGCGAAAAACAAGAACTTGTAGATGCTGAATTTAAGAAATTGCTGGAGTTGAATGAAGAATTACGTTCTGATAACAATGACTTGTATGACAAAGTAGAGGAGCTAAAAGCTGCCTTAACTGAGTCGGAAAAGGGTTTGCAGTGGCACAAAAAACGCTCAAGTGTGACAGAGTCAATGCTTAACCAACAAGCTCAGGAACTAAGTGCAGCTCAAGAGCAAGTAAATTCCTTGTTTCAACAGTTGGAAACTGCAGTGCAAACTGTTCAGCGTCAAGAAAGTTTGATTGAAAACTATAAAGCGCAGCTAGAAATAAGTCAACAACGCCTTGCCCAGTTAGAACGGGAATGTGCGCTGATGAAATCTAGCTACAACGACCAGTCTCACCAACTATTGCAATCAGAAAATGCTTGTCGAGAGCTAAAAACAAGGCTCATGCGACAACAGCGCCAGACTTTGCAGTTCAAAGCTGCTTTGGAAAAGTGTCTGGAGACACCTGTCCCCAGCTATGACTCCTTCGATAATAATAACGACGACATTACAAACATTAGTCACACAAAACCTTCTAGACACTCTAGCTTTTTGTTTAGCCAAGCGCAGCCGATTCGACCTTGGTCAGCGGAACCTGAATCCTTTAACGTAGATCATCATCCTTGGGAGGAAACTCCAGCATCACCCCCACATCAATCGGATAATTCCGCACCAAATCCACCGGTGACTTGGGATTCAGATACAGAAGAAACACCGACACAAACACAATCAGTTGACACACCAGAACCAGAAATTCAAACAGTTTCATCTTTGGGTTCAACAAGCTTAGAAGAGCAATTGGATGGTGTAATCCAAATGTTTTTCGTTGCCAATCCTGTGTCTACATCTCCACAGCCTCCTGCTGAAAAAGATGCAGATAGCACCCAGGCGGCTGAAGCTATTTGGGAAACTTCTGTAATACCTCTTGCAGATGAACCAGAAACTGCTGAAACATTGGTGACTCATGATTTTCCAGAAGAAACAGAGGACTACTGGATAAAAGTCGCACAATCATCAGCCCTCGAATTGCAAGAAACTGCTGACTCTCAGGAACCATTAACCAACTACGATACCAACACCACCCCCTCTCCACTGCTTTATCCCCAACGTCCACCCAAAGGGCGAAAGTCTTTGGCTGCAGTAGATCTGCCAAATTTTAGACCAAAGAGTCATTAGTCATTAGTCATTAGTCATTAGTCATTTGTTAAAATTTCTTAACTGATGATTAATGACTATTGAAGAAGGTAGTCCCTTGCGCGTGTCCGTAAGGATTCAGGGCGATAACAAAGGACTAAATAACTTTTGGCTTGTGAAGTCTTGCTTCTGACGTGACTTGAGCAATAGGATTTTGGGGACGTGCAATGCCTGTGGTAAGAGCATAGCTAATTGTTAATAGCCGCAACCACAAAGCTGGATATCGTGGTTCAAGCCAAGGAGCAATTCGACGAAGGAAACGTGGAAACCATGCGCTGAGCAAAGCACGGATAAAAGCATGGCGACCAAAGTCAACATAGTTTCTAGTCCATCTCAGTAAATCCTTGGTACCTGCAAGTTCCCAAATCCATAGAAGCAATGCTGGGTTATTACGAGCTGCTTTCAGTGCTAACCGATTGAAGGTCATCCAATTAAATCTATCTTTGATGAAATTATCTGCCACCTCTGGAGGTTCATCTACCAACAGCCCAAAAAAGTTGTTGAGCATAGAGTTGATCCTCTGGGGTGGTATGAATTTTCCAGTGGGAACCATCATCCCTTTGGAAAACATCCAAGTGACGGCAATATTATTTTGAAAGGCGCGAATTTGGTTCAAATGCTGGAAACTCAGCAAGTCGTGTTTGAGAGCAGTATCCAAAAGAGTTGTCAGACGTTCTAGGTTACGCACCAGAGAACCAAAGCCAGTGAAAACCAGGGGAGACTGGAGTGATGCTGCATCACCTATAGCTATCAAGCGGTCAAAGGCAATTGTGCGATCGCGACTTCCTACACTAAAATGTCCCGGTATGTAACCAAAAGTCGGCTTTTTCCAGACCAACTTATCCACATCACAGCGACGATACTCTGGCAAAATCGTGAAAAAGTCCTCGTACATCTCCAATAAGGAACCAGGATTTTTAGGATGGACTTGATGGTAATGAAATAAATAAATAGTTAGTTCTTCATCTGCTCCAGGAAACAACTCCCAAATCAACTGTCGTCCTCGCGAGATGTCCCCATGACTGTAGAGAACATCTCCGTGCTGAGAATCCCATACTCCAGGCTCAAATCCACGCTCAATCACTGCTCCTACAGTCGGGCAAACACTGTCGAAGGCGCGATGCTCCTTTAGGAGCCGCCAAGGGCGATTGCCATTCAATTGCCATGCAATTGGTGAAGCGGTTCCCATCGCATCCACCAACAGTCGCCCGCTGACTTGCTTCTCTGTTTGACTGGTTAAATCCTTGACAGTAACAACAACTTGTGATTTAATCACATCTGCCCGTATAAACTCTGTCTCATCCCAAATGTCACCGCCTGCTGCTTGCAACTTCTGCCCACACATGTGCAACCATTTCTCAGAATCTAAAGCCACGTTTAGTACTGTGGGCGTGTGCAAAATAGGTGCTTTTAGCTTACTGGGATTATTCGCATCAAAGAATTTATTAAATCCGTCTTTGTACTCCCGCACAATAATCGATTCCACTTCTGTGGTTGTCAGCAAACCTAAGTTAATCAAACTTTGAATCTCATCACGGGAAATGTTCCATTCTCGGTTCATTCGTCCAAAGGACATTCGTTCCACCAGGAGCACTCGGTAACCCAGTCTTGCCATGACTGCTGCATGAATAACGCCAAGTGCCCCGCCGATGTAGATGAGGTCGTAGGAAGAGGAGTGAGGGCTAGGGGTCCCCTCTGGGGTTGGGAGCTGTGGGGGATGGGGAGATGAGGGAGATGGGAATTGAGCACTGCCCATTGCCCCTTGCCCCTTGCCCCTTGCCTCTTGCCCATTGCCCATTGCCTTTCCTAAATGGGAAAACACCACTTGTCTCGGCTCCTGGGGATTCCGTACACCTTCGCGCCATCGTTGCTCCCACCAGTAGACTCGCTTGAGGTCATATTCACCGTTGGGCATTTTTTGAAAATATTTGACTGTCAGGGGGTAATAGGGAGCAAGCGCCTCAAAAATTGATTGCTCAGACAAGTTGATTGTTGGGGGTTCAGGGTATTCATGGGGAAAGCGGCTTCTAATCCCAGTGGTGAGCCTTTTAAGGATTTTTTGCTCTTTAGGGAAAGGTTTATCTGCCCAACGGAATGCTTTCAAATACGTAGTTCGCTGCACTGCCCAAACGAAGACGGAAAGTTCATTCGGAAAATTTTCCGAAATAGTTCCCGTATTAGTTGTAGTATCAAAAACTCTCAGGCGAAAGCCTTGTGGAGTGAGTACTTTTTCACCAGTTCCTGGTTCAAAATCAGTATGCAACCAGTTGCATACAGCAGTTGTATCAGGAGTGGGGATTTCCAAGTAAAGAATCTCTTGCATTTTTTTTCTAAAATCTCCGATAAATCTATGTATTGAGACAGATTTAACAAAGGCATAAAATACAGTAAGCTCCGCCCTAGCTCTTGAATGAGAATTCAGTAAATAAATATTAAGAGTCTTTCAGATTTATTGTTCATTCTTTGTTTTTTGTAAACGCACGCCATGAATTATCCCATCCCAGACAGTCCACAAGAAATCGTTGCCTTAAGGCAAAAGCCGATTGATGAAGAATTGGTTGCTACAGCGATCGCCGGTGTCATCAAAATTGTTCGTGCTCAAGGTCAATCCTTAGAAGAGTTAACCGCCCAAGTACTAGCTGACGATAGCCTGCTAGACTTACAACAAAGACGCTGGCTCTGTCAAGTCGTTGCTCAAGCTTGGGAAAATTTCTCTTAGAGGAGTGAGTGGTTAGCAGCCTTGCAGTGAGCAGTTAGTGATGAGTTGTGATTAAACAACCAATAACTAACGTACAGTCAACCCTTAAGCCAAATTGCCAATCACCTTCTTGGTGTGGGAGTTTCAATAAATTGTCTGGGATTGGCAATTGGACTTTTGAAAGAACAAGAGAACTCAGCATGAAAGCAAGGAGCTTTGGAGAATTCCCCTTGTCCCCCCTACCCCTAATCCCCACGGAGTGGGGACCTATGAGTTCCCCTTGTCCTCCTTTGCACTTTAATTTCAACTCGAAGTACTCAAAGCTGCTTGCGCTTGAGAGTACAACAGAAGACCATATTCCAAACCTTCTACCACTGCTTGATAAGAAGCTTCCAAAATGTTTGTGGAAACGCCTACTGTTGTCCAACGTTGATGAGTGTTACGCGACTCTACCAAAACGCGGGTTTTTGCCGCAGTTCCTGTATGTCCGTTGAGAATTCGTACTTTATAGTCTGTCAACTCAAAAGAAGCAATGTGTGGATAGAAATTCATCAAAGCCTTGCGTAAAGCTGCATCCAAAGCTGCAACAGGTCCATTTCCTTCTGCAACTTCTAGAATATCCTTATTATTGACAGCAACTTTTATAGTAGCAAGAGCGTTAGTGGTTTCTTTCCCTTCAACCAAATCACAATGGACTTGGAAACCTTTAATTTCAAAGAAAGACTGGCGACTACCTAAAGCTTCGCGCATCAACAACTCAAAACTCGCTTCCGCCGCCTCAAATTGATATCCTTCGCTCTCCAAAGCTTTGAGACGTTGCAGAATTTGCCCTGTTGTTGGGTTGTTTTTATCCAGTTCAATACCAAAAGTGCGGGCTTTGGCTAAAACGTTACTGACTCCAGATTGTTCAGAAATGACGATGCGGCGACCGTTTCCAACTAGTTCCGGTTGAATGTGTTCGTAAGTCAAAGGATTGCGTTCCACCGCCGATACATGAAGACCACCTTTGTGAGCAAAAGCCGAACGTCCCACAAAGGCAGCATGTTCGTCAGGAGCAAGATTGACAACCTCACTCACGAAGCGACTGGTTTGGGTTAGTTGAGACAACTGGTTATTTTCAATACACTTGTAACCCAGCTTCAGTTGCAAATTGGGAATTAACGAACAGATATTGGCATTGCCACAACGTTCACCATACCCGTTAATCGTCCCTTGCACCATCCTTACTCCTGCCATAACAGCAGCTAGAGCGTTGGCAATTGCTGTATCGGAATCGTTGTGAGTGTGAATTCCTACTTGAGTATCACCCCTGGTGGAGTTGATCACATATGTGACTATTTGGGTAATTTCATGGGGCAAAGTGCCACCGTTAGTATCACAAAGAACTATCCATTCAGCACCAGCAGAGATTGCCGTCTGTAATGTTTGTAAAGCATAATCTGGATTTTGTTTGTAGCCATCAAACCAGTGCTCCGCATCATATATGACGCGACGCCCTTGAGAGCGAAGATACTCAATCGTATCCTGTATCATCGCCAAATTTTCTGCGAGGGTTGTTCTGATTCCTTCAGTGACGTGTAAATCCCAGGACTTGCCAACAATTGTCACCCAACGAGTGCCAGCAGCAAGAATTGCTTGTAACATGGGATCACCTGCTGCTGTTTTTTGAGGGCGTCTAGTATAACAAAAAGCAACAATCTCTGCTTGGCTTAGCGGCTCTTCTTGAAGATGCCAGAAAAATTGTACATCTTTTGGATTTGCCCCAGGCCAACCTCCTTCTATAAAGGGAATTCCCAGTTGATCTAACCTTCGGGCAATGCGTAACTTATCTTCTATAGACACCGATAACCCTTCGCGTTGAGTGCCATCCCGTAGCGTTGTGTCATAGATCCAAAGTTGAGAGGAGAAATTTGCAGTCATAAGATGTGGACTCAAAGGAGACAACTTTCAAGGCAATGTGTAAGTATAGTTAAGGATAGGACGATAAAAATAACGCAGAAGACTTCTTCAAATTAACTATTTCGGCGTAAGTCCTCCGCAATGCGTGAGACTCCACTGATCGGCGGGATATAAGCCGCTTAACGACGAAAACACCCCCGATTAATATTGACCGTAGGTCGATAAAAGAGTGGGGTAGTTGAGGAGTTACCTCTTGTTGTGCGAATACTCTTGGTGGGTTCTTACCAAAGGAGTTTTGAGTTCTTTCGGTGGTCATTACAAGATTTTACCGTTCCTTAGGCTCAATAAAAATTGTGAGTAACGAGAACTGAGTGTTGAGTTGAATAAAGGAAAGTAAAACAAGAGTACTCAAGACTCATAACTCCCAACTCAAAACCGTTGAGTAAACCACCGTTTCTTTCAGCTTTGAGCAGAATTCCCCATAATTCTTTGAGAGTGGGGTATTGAGTGTAGCGCCCCTGCTCCCTACTCGAATTCTATATGCCAATGTAGATATGGACAAGCTGCTTGAGTTTTTTGCGGTCTTGGGTTATCGATTATATATTGTTTCTGTGTTTTTTACATGGAAATGAATTGTTACAATACAACAAAAAGCTAACTTAGTCATCACAAATGCCCAAGGCACAACCTCAAGGTAAGACAACTGAGTGCATTGGCAGGGTATGCCCAACTGCCCAACTTGGCCTTGCCAGACATGGGGAAGGGTTTCCTTCAAAAACGTCTTGGCACTATACGGGCGAACGCGGAGCCAATCTGCGGCAAATATTGCAGCAATATGGTATTGACCTCTACAATAACGGTGCTAAGGTAGTAAACTATCGGAGAATTAGTAGCTGCAGTTTTTGTGCAGTTCCTGTAGAAGGTAAAGTGTCAATAGCCAAATTGGCGCGAAAAGCGCGGCGGTCACTACCTCTTTATTCTTCGGCATTCTTCGGCAAGCAAGGGTGCATTTAGTATGTCAAACCAAAGTTTTGGGCAATGTGAAACTTACAAAATTTAATCAATTTTGAGGACCAGGTTCTCTAACACTTTGAATATCAGAAGCTTAAGACGGAGAAATTAACGATATGGGTAGATGGACACCACTTATTCTTATGGCTGGAGGCTTGGCAATTTTGCTTGGGACGTTGCTAGGCATTAGTTTTCCAATGGGTGGACAAAATAATGCCCAGGAAAGAGAATCCACAACTGCACAAAGGGGCAAAGAATCAAAAGTCCTCCCAGCTAATATTAATGTTAATAGCACTGCCGCTGGTAATGCTCCCACGAGCGAGAGGAGAAGTAACATTGCCCAGACAAATCAGAACAGCGAATCGAGTAATGACCAATACCAAGATGATACCGGCGCTACCGACAATCAACAAACAGGCGGTCAATCATCAGGTAACAATCAATCAGGTAACAATCAATCATCTAATGACACAAATCAAGGTAACGAACCAATTCGAGCCTTATGGTAGTAAGTCATTAGTTAGAAGTTGTAAGTTATGAGTTACAAGTTATGAGTTATGGGTTATGAGTTATGAGTTACGAGTTATTAGTCCAAAGTCCATAGTTCAAAGTCTTAGTTTTTATGACATATGACTATTGACTCTTGACTATTGACTCTTGACTAATAGCTAATAACTAATGACTAATGACTAATGACTAGTGACGTTTTAATTATGGGTGGCGGCGTCATCAGTATGGCGATCGCCATTGAATTAAAGTTACGCGGTGCCAAAGTTATAGTGGTCAGCCGCGATTTTGATGCTGCTGCAACTCATGCTGCGGCTGGGATGTTAGCACCAGGTGCTGAAATAATCTCAGACGAGACTATGCAAGAGTTATGCAAGCGCTCTTCATATTTATACCCTGACTGGATAAGCAAGCTCGAAGAGTTTACGAGCATCAGTACTGGTTACTGGTCTTGTGGTGTCCTAACTCCAGTCTTATGGAAAGATGAGAGAGATAAAGGAGCTATATCCCCCTCATCCCCCTTACCTGCTTACTGGCTAGAAAAAGAAGCCATTCATCAGTATCAGCCAGGATTGGGAGAAGAAGTTGTTGGAGGTTGGTGGTATCCTGAAGACGCGCAAGTAGACAACAGGGCATTAGCACAAGTACTGTTGACAGCTGCTAAGTCTCTTAATGTTGAACTCAAAGAAGGTATTGCAGTTGAAGGAATCCAACAGCAGCAACGGCAAGTTGTTGGGGTGCAAACAAGCGCTGGAATCCTTCGTGCAGAACATTATGTTTTGGCAGCAGGTGCTTGGTCAAACGCATTGTTTCCTCTACCTGTACGTCCTATCAAAGGTCAAATGCTGAGTGTGAGAGTGCCAGAATTTGTGCCGGATCTACCCTTGAGACGGGTTTTGTTTGGGGAGGAAATTTACATTGTACCGAGGCGGGACGGACGAATTATCGTTGGTGCCACAATTGAGAATGTTGGCTTCACTCCCCACAACACGCCAGCAGGAATTCAAACCTTGCTACAAAGAGCTATCCGTCTATTTCCCCAAATACAGAATTATCCCATTCAGGAATTATGGTGGGGATTTCGTCCTGCGACTCCAGATGAATTGCCTATTCTTGGCACCAGTTCTTGTGAAAACTTAACTTTTGCAACAGGTCATTACCGCAATGGTATTCTTCTAGCACCTGTAACAGCAGCATTGCTTGCCGATTTAATTCTCGAACAAAAAACAGACCCTTTATTATCTCATTTCCACTACTCGCGCTTCCACACCAAGTCATCTACTAACTCAATGCTTACTTACCCCACACTCAAAACTCAGAAATCAGAACTTAGCACTTTAGAAGATTCACCACTCCAAATTGCCGGAAAAACTTTCCAATCTCGCTTGATGACGGGAACTGGAAAGTATCGCAGCATTGAGGAAATGCAGCAAAGTGTTGTGAAGAGTGGTTGTCAAATTGTCACTGTTGCCGTAAGACGAGTACAAACCAATGCCCCTGGACATGAAGGTTTAGCTGAAGCATTAGATTGGACAAAAATCTGGATGTTGCCTAATACCGCAGGTTGCAAAACTACAGAAGAGGCAATTCGTGTCGCACGCTTGGGGCGGGAAATGGCAAAACTTTTAGGACAGGAAGACAACAACTTTGTTAAGTTAGAAGTGATTCCTAACCCCAAGTATCTGTTACCAGATCCAATTGGCACTTTACAAGCAGCAGAACAGCTGGTGAAAGAAGGTTTTGCTGTGTTGCCTTACATCAATTCAGATCCTATGCTGGCGAAGCACTTGGAAGAAGTTGGCTGTGCAACAGTGATGCCTTTGGCATCACCCATCGGTTCTGGACAGGGATTGAAAACGGCTGCAAATATTCAAATCATTATCGAAAATGCCAAAGTGCCAGTGGTAGTAGATGCAGGTATTGGAGCGCCTTCTGAGGCGGCGCAAGCAATGGAAATGGGCGCAGATGCCTTGTTGATTAATAGTGCGATCGCCCTCGCACAAAATCCACCTGCAATGGCTCATGCCATGAATTTGGCAACAGTTGCTGGTCGTTTGGCTTACCTTGCTGGCAGAATGCCCATCAAAACCTACGCTATTGCCAGTTCACCTTTGACTGGGACGGTTACTAGCTAGTAGTCTGTCAGGGTTGAAATGAGGGATAGAGTCGTTTAAGCTTAATACGTGCATCTTCAGTTGTAAAGCGCCAATCGATTGTTCGCGATTGAGTGTTTCTGCGTTGCTCCCAAGCGATCGTT